>MDTD01146084.1_pt1 | contig 31693 bp, 33 predicted proteins | sample 811221 | NCBI WGS metagenome assembly MDTD01 (sample SAMN05326646, study PRJNA326480) | marine metagenome | isolation source: seawater | place: Pacific Ocean: South West | collected 2011
ATTGTTCCAAGATATAGGTATGATCAACTAATGAGATTAGGATGGAAAATATTTTTACCATTTTCGTTAATTTATCTTGTACTAACAGCAAGTTTTCTATTCTATTTTGACAAATTACCAAAGGTAAACATTTAATGAATTTTAGCAGGCTATTAAAAACCATATTTCTTGTTGAATTTATCTCTGGTTTATACATGGCAATTAAAGAATTATTTAGGAAATCAAAAACTATAAACTATCCTTTTGAAAAAGGACCGATAAGCCCTCGAATGAGAGGCGAGCATGCTCTTAGAAGATATCCAAATGGAGAAGAGAGATGTATAGCTTGTAAATTATGTGAAGCTGTCTGTCCTGCTCAAGCAATTACAATTGAGTCATCAGAAAGGTCAGATGGGAGCAGAAAAACAACTCGTTATGACATTGACATGCTTAAATGCATATATTGCGGATTATGCCAAGAATCATGTCCAGTTGATGCTATTGTGCAAGGCCCAAATTTTGAATTTGCAACAGAAACTAGAGAAGAACTTTATTATAATAAAGAAAAACTTCTAGAGAATGGAGATAGATGGGAGTCTGTTTTAGCAAAAAATATCAAATTAGATAAACCCTATAGATAAATGATAGTCCACTCAATTTTTTTTTATTTTTTTTCAATTATAGCAATTTTTTCATCCTTAATGGTAATAACTTCGAGGAGCACTATTAATTCAGTTTTCTTTTTAATATTAGATTTTATTTCCGTCGGTTGTCTATTTATCATGGTCGGAGCTGAATTTCTGGGAATGATATTGCTAATTGTTTATGTTGGAGCAGTCGCAGTGTTATTTTTATTTGTTGTCATGATGCTCAATGTTGCTGAACAAAAACAATCTTGGTTCATTGGTAAAAAATCAACTCATATTCCAACAGGCTTAATTGTAAGTGTATTGATATTGTTGGAGCTATTAGTCGTTGTAGGAGGTTGGAAATATAAAGAAGATGTAATGTCAAGCAGCACACTAATTATTTCAAATATCTCTAATACTCACCAATTAGGCTTAGTTATGTACACTGACTATATTTTATATTTTCAATTAGCTGGTGTAGTGCTTCTTTTGGCGATGATTGGTGCAATTCTTTTAACATTTAGAGAGAGGGTAGGTGTAAAAAAACAAAGTTACATCAATCAAATTTCTAGAAATCCATCAACAGCGGTAGAACTTTTAGAAGTAAAATCTGATCAAGGAGTTAAGATAGATGATTGAGATTGGCTTAGGACATTATTTGTCTTTAGGAGCTATAATTTTTTTCCTAGGAGTAATTGGAATATTCTTAAATAGAAAAAATGTAATTGTTATATTGATGTCTATCGAGTTGATTTTATTAGCAGTAAATATTAATTTAATATCATTCTCAATTTTTTCTGGGGACATTGTGGGTCAAATTTTCACCATGCTTATTTTAACTGTTGCTGCTGCAGAGGCAGCGATAGGCCTTGCTATTATTGTAGTCTATTACAGAAATAGAGGTTCTATTAGAGTTGAAGATATTCATGGAATGAAAGGATAAATGGAATACGCAATATTATTTTTACCATTAATTGGTTCTTTAATAGGATATCTAGGAAAATCTCTAACAAATTATTTCGCTGAAATATCTACAAGTTTATTTGTTACTATATCGGCTATCTTATCAATTATTGTTTTTTGGAATGGCATTCAGAATAATATTTACGGAAATTATTTAATTTTTGAATGGATAAGTTCTGGGGATTTCACAGCTAATTGGTCAATTAATATCGATCCACTAAGCTCTGTTATGCTAGTAGTTGTAACTTTTGTATCCGCTCTAGTACACATTTATTCTATTGGTTACATGAGTCATGATCCGCATAAACCTAGATTTATGTCTTACCTTTCATTATTTACTTTTTCAATGTTGGTTTTAGTTGTTTCAGATAATTTCTTACAACTTTTTTTTGGATGGGAGGGAGTTGGTCTATGTTCATATCTCTTAATAGGATTTTGGTATAAAAAAGAAACAGCGAATAATGCAGCAATTAAAGCCTTTATAGTAAATAGAATAGGAGACTTTGGTCTAGCGATTGCAATATTTTTAATCTTTTTCTTTTTTGGAACAATTAATTTTGAGGAGGCTTTTCAAGCTACAAGTCTGTCTGCTGAAAAAAAAATAACTTTTTTTGGTTTTGAATTAAACTTGATAACTTTAATTTGTATATTTTTATTTATTGGGGCCATGGGAAAATCTGCACAATTTTTACTTCATACTTGGTTACCTGATGCTATGGAAGGCCCAACACCAGTCTCAGCTTTAATCCATGCAGCTACAATGGTTACAGCAGGCGTTTTTCTCGTCGTTAGATGTTCGCCAATGTTCGAATACTCTCAGGTTGCTTTAAATTTAGTTACTGTAGTAGGAATGGTAACAGCAATTTTTGCTGCTTCGGTAGCTTTGGTACAGAATGATATAAAGAAGATAGTTGCTTATTCAACATGCAGTCAATTAGGGTATATGTTTTTTGCAGCTGGCATAGGAGCTTACCATGTTGCAATGTTTCACTTGTTTACACACGCTTTCTTTAAAGCTTTACTTTTTTTAGGAGCAGGTTCTGTAATACATGCTTTTAAAGATGAGCAAGATATTAGAAACATGGGCGGAGTACGAAAGAAACTTCCATATACTTATGTTTTTATGTTATTAGGAACTCTAGCCTTAACTGGATTTCCATTTCTCTCAGGTTTTTATTCTAAAGATGCTATCATTGAGTTTGCATATTTAAAAAATACTTCATTAGGAAACTACGCAGCTACAATTGGTATTCTTACTGCTTTTTTAACCTCAATATATTCCTGGAGATTATTTTTTAAAACTTTTCACGGATCTTATAATAACAAAAAAATTTCTATGGAGGAAACTCATGAATCACCTCTAGTGATGTTAATCCCGTTAGTATTTTTAGGTATTGGCGCAATATTTTCTGGTTACTTTTTTAAAAGCACTTTCATAGGTCATCATAGCAATGATTTTTGGCAAGCATCAATCTTTTTTCTAAATGAGATAAAACATGAAGTCATACCGTTTTGGTTCTTATTAGTTACCCCGACATTAGTTTTAATATCTATACCTTTCTCCTTTTATTTATATATTTTAAATCCAAAAGTTTTAGAAAATTTTAAAAATACTAATGTTCCATTGTATAATTTTTTATTAAACAAATGGTATATTGATGAATTTTATGAAAAAGTTTTTGTTAATCCGGCAAAAAAAATTGGTTCTTTCTTTTGGAAAAAAGGAGATATAGGAGTTATTGATAGGTATGGTCCGGACGGTATTTCAAAACTAATAAAAATTATCTCTAATAAAACTGGACGTATTCAAACAGGATTTATATATGATTATGCTTTTGTGATGCTACTAGGTTTATCTATCCTATTAACTTATTTAATTTTAAATTAATATGAATTTTCCAATTTTATCAACTTTGATTTTCTTACCTCTTGTAAGTTCTTTTTTTATTTTGTTATCCAGAGATAAGAAAACTAATAATAGTTCAATTTATATTTCTTTATTCAGTAGTTCAGCAACTTTTTTGCTCTCATTATTTTTGTGGTACTCTTTAGATATAAGTTCCTCTGAATTCCAGTTTGTAGAGGAAAAATCTTGGATAAATGATTTTATAAAATTTAAGTTAGGAATAGATGGTATATCAATACTTTTTATTGTTTTAACGACATTTATTACTCCAATTTGTATTATCTCCTGTATAAACAGCGTTAAAGTAAGAGTTAAAGAATTTTTAATAGCAATTTTAATCTTAGAAACATTCATGATCGGCGTATTCTGTTCTCTTGATCTTGTAATCTTTTACTTATTTTTTGAAGCAGGTTTAATTCCAATGTTTTTAATTATTGGAGTTTGGGGTGGACCAAGAAGAGTATATTCTGCTTTTAAATTCTTTCTATTTACTTTACTTGGCTCAGTTTTGATGCTTGTAGCAATAATAGTAATTTATTGGCTAACTGGCACAACTGATATAACCCAGATATATGAGATTAAAATACCAAAAGAATATCAAAATTTACTTTGGTTAGCTTTTTTTAGCTCTTTTGCAGTTAAAATGCCCATGTGGCCGGTTCACACATGGTTACCCGATGCACATGTAGAAGCGCCTACAGCTGGTTCAGTTATTCTTGCAGCTATTTTACTTAAAATGGCTGGCTATGGTTTTTTAAGATTTTCAATACCTATGTTCCCTGTAGCCTCGGAATATTTTACCCCATTAATTTATATCTTAAGTATAATTGCAATTATTTACACTTCTTTAGTAGCGCTTATGCAAGATGACATGAAGAAGTTGATTGCTTACTCTTCAGTGGCTCACATGGGCTATGTAACTTTAGGAATATTTACATTTACAAAACAAGGTATCGAGGGAAGCATATACCAGATGATAAGTCATGGTTTAATATCAGCAGCACTATTCTTATGTGTTGGGGTAGTATACGACAGATTACATTCAAGAATGATTAGCAATTATGGAGGGTTAGTAAATTATATTCCAAAATACTCTTTTTTATTTTTAGTTTTTGCTTTAGCAGCGCTAGGCTTACCCGGAACTTCAGGATTTTTAGGAGAGTTTCTAATTTTGACGGGAACATTTCAAAAAAGTTATTTAGCTGCTATGCTAGCGACTTTTGGAGTAGTTTTAGGAGCCGCCTACATGCTATGGCTAACAAAAAGAGTTATTTTTGGAGCAACAACTAATTCTGAAATTAAAAACTTAAATGATATTAATATATCTGAAATTGTAATGCTTGTAACTTTAGCGTTTCTTATCCTTTTTTTTGGTTTTTTTCCACTTCCATTGATAGAAACATTTGATGTTTCAGTTAATAGTTTAATTAATAACTATGAAACGGCACTCGTATCAAATTAAATATGATTAATAATTTGAATATATTAATTCCTGAAATTTTCTTATCACTATCGATTTTTTCGATTTTAATGATTGGTGTTTTTATTAAAAATAGTTTTAATTTAATTTTTAACCTAACTTCTTTGATAATCATAATTACTATTTCAATTATTTTAGCCGAACCGAGTAATGAGGTAAAAATATTTTCGGATAGTTTTGTAAGAGATGCTTTTTCAAATTATTTTAAAATTTTAATACTCTTATCTTCATTGTTTGTTCTAAACTCATCTAAAAAATTTGTTATAGATAATAAACTAGATAAATTTGAATACCCTATAATTGTTTTATTATCAATTTTAGGAATGTTTTTCATGGTAAGTTCTAATGATTTAATTCTCTTTTATTTAGGATTAGAATTGCAATCTCTATCACTTTATATTCTTGCTTCAATAGATAGAGATAACTTAAGATCAACCGAGTCAGGAATAAAATACTTTGTTCTAAGTGCTTTATCTTCAGGTTTATTATTATACGGATGCTCACTTCTGTACGGATTTACTGGTTCTACGAATTTTGAAACTATTTCTAGTCAACTTTATAAAGAAAATACTGGCGCGGTTTTCGCAATGGTATTTATTCTGGTTGGGCTTGCATTCAAAGTTTCTGCAGTCCCGTTTCATATGTGGACTCCTGATGTCTACGAAGGTGCTCCGACATCAATAACTAGTTATTTTGCCGTCGTTCCAAAAGTTGCTGGTCTAGCACTACTGATTAAATTTATGTTTGTTCCTTTTTCAAATATTTTATTAGAATGGCAAACAATTATAATTTTTATATCTATCGCTTCAATGATACTTGGGGCTATAGCTGCGATGGTTCAAAAAAATTTCAAAAGACTTCTCGCTTACAGCTCGATAGGACACATTGGTTACGCCCTTGCAGGTGTCGCCACAGGTTCAATATCAGGATATCAAAGTGCAATAGTTTATATATCAATCTACGTAATAATGAATATAGGAGCATTTTCTTGTCTTTATTTATTGAAGAAAGACGGACAATATAAAGAAAATATCTCTGATTTATCAGGAATCTCTAAAAAAAATCCTCTACTAGCTATTTCGTTGTTGATAATTTTGTTTTCTTTAGCAGGAGTACCTCCATTAGGAGGATTTTTTGCTAAATTTTATGTTTTTGTAGCTGTGTTAGAGAAAGAAATGTACGCTTTAGCAATTATTGGTTTATTAACAACTGTCATGTCTGCATTTTATTATTTAAAAATTATTAAAACTATCTATTTTGACGACAGTATTATCACTTTTGAATCTACAAAAAATAGGACTGCACAAGTTTCAATATTTACAAGTTGCGTGATTTTAGTAACATTTTTCTTATATCCATCTTTTTTGAATAATTTAGTTGATACTTTATTCGTTAGTTGATGAAAATTAATATTAAAAGGTATAAAAAAGTCAAAAGCACTAATGATATTGCTTTGAAACTTATAAAAAAAAATTTTTCAGATCCTATTTTAATAACAACTGAGAAACAAACTAATGGAAGAGGAAGGGTAGGAAAAAAATGGATTTCTATGACGGGAAATCTGTTTTTCTCTATTTGTTTTAAATTTGATCAAAAAAAAATTAATTTTAAACAATTTGCAATTCTTAATGCCTTTTTGCTTAAAAAAGTAATTTCAAAAGCAATCTCAAAAAAAATAAAAATAAAATGGCCAAATGACTTACTCTTCGAAAAATTAAAATTTTGCGGAATCTTACAAGAGGTATTTAATTTTGACAATTTTGATTATTTAATTGTAGGAATAGGGTTAAATACTAATATAGTTCCCAAAAACAAAAGCTTTAAATCAACTTGTTTAAAAAATATATTAAATAAAAAAATTAATAACCAAAAAATCTTGAAAAATATTATAATCGAATATGAAAAATTTCTTAATGAAAAAAATCGATTATCTTATTCAGATTTAAAGAGGAAATATAAATAATTTAAAATGCATTATATAGTTGGTGATATAGGAAATACTTCTACCAGAATTTGTTTATTAAAAGATTTAATAATTTCAAAGTCTATTACTTTTGATACAAAAAATATTTTTTTAAAAGGTTATATAAGAAAAATTTTAAGAAAATTTTCTAAAAAAAATTTGAAAAAAGAGATTTTATTTTCAAGTGTTGTTCCGCTAGCTTTAAATAAAATTAAAAAAATTTTACAAAAAACAAATTATAAAGTTATTGAAATCAAAAGTCTAAATTTAAAAAGATTAATTAAAATAAACATCCATAATATCCATCAACTTGGATCCGATAGAATTGTTAATTCTATAGAAGGTAAAAAATTTAAGAATTGTTTAATTATTGATTTTGGAACAGCTACCACTTTCGATATTGTAAAAAATGGGGTTTATGAAGGAGGAGTTATAGCTCCAGGCGTTAAATCGTCAATTGAAAACTTAAGTCAATCAACTGCACTATTGCCATTGTTTAACTTAAAAAAAATTCAAAAGAGTTATGGAAAAAATACAAAAGATGCTTTGAAAGCAGGATTTATATGGGGCTATGATGGGTTGATAAATAATATAATTAATAAAGTAACTAAAAATTGGAGAAATAACTATAAAATAATACTAACTGGTGGATATGCAAATTTATTTAAAAAAATCATTAAAAGAAAAACTATTAGTGATCAAAATATTACCATAAAGGGAATTTCAAAAGTTTATAGGGAATTATTATGAGTAAAGAAGAGTTACTTTTTTGTCCTTTAGGAGGATCAGGAGAAATAGGAGGAAATATGAATTTATATGCCTATGGAAAGGAAGATGATCAAAAATGGATTATTGTAGACATGGGTGTATCATTTGCTGATGACACAGTTCCTGGAGTAGATCTAATAATGCCAGACGCTGGATTCATAATTGATAGAAAAGATGATTTACTTGGAATAGTTTTAACTCACGCTCATGAAGATCATATCGGAGCAGTTTCACATATCTGGCCTTTTTTAAAATGCAAAATATATGCCACACCTTTCACAGCTGCTCTTATTTTAGAAAAATTCAAAGAGAAAAGATTAGATATATCATCATATCTAGAAGTTGTTCCCTTAAACAGTAAAATTAAACTTGGAAACTTTGAAATTGATTTTGTGACTTTAACTCACTCGATTTTAGAGCCCAACGGTTTATGTATCAAAACTCCACTCGGAACAGTTCTGCACACTGGCGATTGGAAAATCGACCCTAATCCATTGATAGGAAGTCAAATTGATGAGCAAAAACTTAAATCTATTGGAAACACTGGTGTGTCCGCTATGATATGTGACTCCACAAATATTTTTAGTCCAGGTAGAGCTGGATCAGAGTCTGAAGTAAGAGATAGTCTATTAAGAATTATGGAAATAAAAACAAATAGAATACTTATTACGTCTTTTGCATCAAATGTTGCAAGGATGGAAACCGTTTTTTATTGTGCAAAAAAAACAGGAAGAAATATTTGTTTGGTCGGAAGATCAATGCAAAGAATTTATAAAGCTGCTAGAAAATGTGGCTACCTTCAAGGACTTATCGAACCACTTGAGCCTAGGGATGCAAAAAAAGTAACAAAAAATAAGATATTATACCTAGCTACAGGAAGCCAAGGCGAACCAATGGGTGCGATGAATAGAATAATTAATGGAGTTCATCCAGATGTTCATTTAGATAGTGGAGATTGCGTAATTTTTTCCTCTAAAATTATTCCAGGTAATGAAAAAAAATTATATCATTTACAAAATCTAATCGTAAAAAATAAAATGGAAATGATTAGTGAGGAAAATGCTTTTGTTCACGTTTCTGGACACCCCAATAGAGATGATTTAAAAGATATGTATAATTGGGTAAAACCTCAGTGTGTTATTCCTGTTCATGGAGAACACCGACATATGGCGGAACATGTTTCATTTGCCAAAGAAATGCAGGTACCAAAAAGTTTGTTAATAGAAAATGGTGACATAATAAAAATTCTTCCTGGAAAAACACCAGAAATCATTGACAAAGCACCTTCTGGGAAAGTTTATCTTGATGGAAGCATAAGTGTTGAAACAGATTCAAAATCTATCAAAGATAGAAAGAATTTATCATTGAATGGTTATCTTGAAATTACTCTTATCATTTCTAATAATGGTAATATTAAAAAACCAGTCGTTTCTTATAAAGGTATACCTGAAAAAAATGAGGAGAATGCTGTCATATTTGATATTGAAGATGAAATAATGAATATTTGTAGAACTTTTTCTATGAATAATAAAAAACAGCAACAGAATTTAATTGAAACTTTAAAGCAAAATTGTAGAAGAATAGTTAAAGAAAAAACGGGAAAAAAACCTTTTACTAATATCAATATTGCAAGGATTTAATGGGTATTACAGGTTCTATAATTGTTTATGTTATGATTTGGTGGATAATATTTTTCTCGGTATTACCAGTTGGAATTCAATCGAATAAAGAAGTTTTTAAAGAAAAAATCGGAGGAATGGATCCTGGAGCCCCAAAAAATCCTAAAATAGGGAAAAAATTTTTAACAACCACAATAATCACTACTATCATTTTTGTAGTTATATATTATCTTGTAGAAAACGATTTACTAAATTTAAGAGAATTTTTAAAATAATGTATCTTTCAAAATTATTTATTCCAATTACTAAAAATTTACCTACAGAAGCTAAAATTAAATCTCATCAACTAATGCTAAGAATAGGCATGATCAAGCAGTCTTCTGCTGGAATATACTCTTGGCTCCCTTTAGGTTTTAAAGTGATGAAAAAAATAGAACAGATAGTGAGAGAGGAACAAAATTCAATAGGCGCACAAGAAATGTTAATGCCTACCATACAATCTTCAGAAATCTGGAAGGAGAGTGGAAGATACGATGACTATGGTGAAGAAATGTTGAGAATTAAAGATCGCCAAGGAAGAGAGATGCTTTATGGCCCGACAAACGAAGAATTAATAACTGACATCTTCAGATCAAGTGTTAAATCTTACAAACCATTACCGCAATTACTTTATCATATTCAATGGAAATTTAGAGATGAAATTAGACCAAGATTTGGAGTGATGAGATGTAAAGAATTTTACATGAAAGATGCATATTCTTTTGACTTAACGGACGAAGACGCAAAAAAATCTTATAATAAAATGTTTTACTCTTACTTAAAAACTTTTAAAAGAATGGGATTAAAAGCTATACCCATGGCAGCAGATACCGGACCAATAGGAGGCGACCTTTCACATGAATTTATAATATTAGCTGAAACTGGCGAAAGTCAGATTTATGCGGATAAAAAAATTTTTGATATAGATTTAGAAGAATATAATTTTAGTGATCAATCGTTAAAAAAAATGAGAGATGATTTTACCAAAATTTATGCTGTCACAGATGAAAAATTTAAAGAGGAAGAATTCAATAAATCAGTAAAAAAAGAAAATCAAATGAAAACTAAAGGAATCGAGGTTGGACATATTTTTTACTTTAGTGATAAGTATTCAAAACCTATGAATTGTCTTATAGATGATAAAAGTGGGAAAAAAACTTCTGTTAAAATGGGTTCATATGGCATTGGTGTTTCTAGGTTAGTAGGTGCTACTATAGAAGCTAATTTTAATGACGATATAATGAAATGGCCTAAATCTATATCTCCTTTTGATGTAGTAATAATACCAAATATAAGTAAAAATAATAAAGAAAACTTAGATAAAGCCATAAAAATTTATAACGAGCTTAAAAAACAAAATATTGACGTATTGTTAGATGATGTTGATGAGAATATGTCTAATAAATTTAAAAAACATGACTTAATTGGTGTTCCTTACCAAATTATAATTGGATCAAAATCTGAAGGTGATAATTTTGAATTTAAAGAATTAAATTCTAAAAGTGAATTATTAAGTTTAAATGAAATTAAATTAAAATTACGAGCATAATAAATTGTTTACTACAGCAGAGAGACTGATTTCATTAAGAAATTTAAGACCCAAAAAAAAAGAGGGTTTTTTAAAAATTATTTCAATCTTTTCCTTCCTTGGAATCATGTTAGGAGTTGCAATTTTAATAATTGTAATGTCTGTAATGAACGGCTTTAAAACTGATTTAACAAATAAAATACTTGGCTTAAATCCACACATAGTAATTCAGCCTAATGGCTATCTGATAGATGAAACATTTATTTCAGAAATAAAAAAAAAATATAAAGATATAACTGTAAGCAAATCTTATTCTGGAGAAGGAATAATATTAAGTAACAACAATGCAAAAGGGGTACTGGTTAAAGGCGTAGACAAAAATGAAAAAAAAATAATTAGTTTTTTTAATAATTATATTTTAAAGGGTGAAGTAAGCAAATTTAACTCTAATTATGTATTCATTGGATCAGAATTGGCTTTTGATTTAAACTTAAAAGAGGGAGATACATTAAGTTTAATGTCATCTGCTTTTGTGGCAACACCTTTAGGAAGTTTACCAAAACAAGAAAATTTTAAGGTAGCTGGTATTTTTAATACAGGTTTTTTAGAATTTGATAGAAATGTTATTTATTTAAATATTAATGATGCATTATCAATTTTTGATAAAGAAAATGAAGATCAAAATATTGAGGTCTATTTACAGGATCCATTAAAAGCTGATACTTACAAATCAAAAATACAAGAACTAAACCAAAATTTTTTCATCTATACCTGGACTGATTTAAACAAATCTCTTTTTAGCGCTCTTAAGGTAGAGAGAAATGTGATGTTCATAATACTCTCATTAATTGTTGTAGTAGCAGCATTTAATATAATTTCAGGGTTAACAATACTTATTAAAAATAAGACTAAGGAAATTGCAATATTAAAAACTTTGGGTTTAAATAATAGATCTATAAAAAAAACTTTTTTTTTAACTGGATTAACAATTGGATTTTTTGCAACATCTAGTGGAATTATATTAGGAATAATATTTTCAATAAATATTGAAAAAATAAGAATTTTTCTAAAAAAAATATTTAATTTAGAGATATTTCCTTCTGATATCTATTTTTTAGAAAAATTGCCAAGTGAAATAAATTTTAATTCTATTTTTCTTATTTTTTTTATATCACTTATAATTTCTGCATTAGCTTCTTATTTACCAGCAATGAAAATCTCAAAAATGAATACTTTTAGGGCTTTAAGATATGAATAAAGTTTTAATTGAAATATTTAATTTAAAAAAAAATTTTTACAATATGAATAACTCTATAACTCTATTTGATAATTTTAACGTAAAAATTAAAGAAGGAGATTTAGTTGCTTTAGTAGGACCATCTGGTTCAGGTAAATCATCTTTATTACATCTATTAGCGTTGCTAGATGATCCTACAAATGGGAAAATTATAATTAATAGACAGGATACAAAAATTCTTTCACATGATCAAAAAGATGAGCTAAGAAGGAAAAATATCTCTATAATCTTTCAAGATAATAATTTACTTACAGATTTTACTGCAATCGAAAACGTGATGATGCCATTAATAATTAATAATGAAAAAAAAAAAATCATTACACAAAAAGTAGAAAAAATACTTAAAGATCTTAAAATTCTAAATCGATCAAATCATTTTCCTAATGAACTTTCTGGCGGGGAGCAGCAGAGAGTTGCTATAGCAAGAGCATTGATTGCTGAAACAAAAATTATTTTAGCAGATGAGCCGACTGGAAATTTGGATTTCAAAACTTCAAAAGAAATATTTGCCTTGTTCTTAAAGTTAAAAAAATTAAAAAAAACAATTATATTTGCAACCCATAATAGAGAACTTGCTAACAGGGCTGATTACAAGTTGTTTATTTCTGATGGTAATATAAAACTTGTTAATGCTCGGAAGTGAGAAAAATTTTAACAATATAAAAATTCATACCCAATACTCAATTTGCGAAGGAGCTATTAAAATTGATGATTTAGTAGAATATTGTAAATTAAATAAAATCAAATCGTTAGGGCTAGCTGATAGTTTAAATTTGTGCGGCGCCTTAGAATTTTCTGAAAAATTATCCAAAGTTGGAACACAACCTATAATTGGTACACAAATAAATCTTAAGGCATCCAACGTTACAGGCAAAATTACACTATATGCTAAATCAGAGAACGGCTATAAAAATTTAACCAGGTTGTCTTCATCAAGTTATTTAAATAGTAAAGATACAGAGGAACCATCATGCAAAATAGAAGATTTACTTGAAGCAAGTTCCGATCTCATATTGCTCACAGGAAATCACAGAGATTTTTTTGGAAAATTATTTCAAGCTAATAAGTTAAAAGATTTTCATAATATAATAAATTTATTAAAGGAACATTTCAAAGATAGAATATACTTTGAAATACAAAGACATGGTGAGGATAATGAAAAAAACTTTGAAAATTTTATTTTAAATAATTCAATAAGGCACGGAATTCCTCTTATCGCTTCTCAAGAAGTTTTTTATTTAGAAAAGAATATGTATGAAGCTCACGATGCTTTAAAATGTATCGGAGAAAAGAAATTTGTAGACGATAAAAATCGATTTAAATTAAGCGATCAGCATTATTTAAAGAAAAATAAAGATTTAATTAATTTATATTTGGATATACCTGAGGCTCTAGAAAATAATTACAATTTTCATTTAAGATTTAGCTTTAAGCCCAAAAGATCAAAACCAATATTACCCTCAATTGCTAGTGAAAAAAATAACACTCCAGAAGAAGAACTTTTTAGACAAGCTAAGGAGGGATTAGATAATAGGATAAATAATTTTATTTTTAAAAAAATTAAATTTGAAAAAAAGGATAAAATTTTAAATACTTATGAAGATAGATTAAAACATGAAATTAATATTATTAATTCCATGGATTACGCCAGTTATTTTTTGATAGTCTCAGATTATATTAAATGGGCCAAAAAAATTCAATACCAGTGGGGCCTGGAAGAGGGTCGGGCGCAGGATCTTTAGTGGCTTATTGTTTAGATATTACGGACCTCGATCCAATAGAGTACGATTTAATTTTTGAGAGATTTTTGAATCCTGATAGAATTTCTATGCCTGACTTTGATATAGACTTTTGTGAAGAAAAAAGAGATTTAGTTTTTGAATATCTAAAAAATAAATATAAGGATGGTGTAGCGCATATCATTACTTTTGGTAAGCTTAAAGCCAGAATGGTTTTAAGAGATGTAGGTAGAGTTCTAGGTTTGTCTTATGGTCATGTTGATAGACTTTGCAAGATGGTTCCTTTTGATCCTTCAAGACCTTTAACTTTGCAAGAGTCTATAGATAGAGAACCAAGGTTTAAAGAGGAAACTAAAAACAATCCTAAAGTCAAAAAACTGTTAGAATTGTCTTTAAAACTTGAAGGTCTAAATAGAAATATGGCCACCCACGCTGCAGGAGTTGTAATTGCAGGAAATAAATTAGCTGAACAATTTCCTCTTTACGTAGATCACAATTCCGATCTTATTTTACCATCAACCCAATACGATATGTATTCATCAGAAAACGCTGGATTAGTAAAATTCGACTTATTAGGTCTAAAAACACTTACAGTCATTGATAAAACAATTAAAAGGTTAAAAAAGAAAAATATAAACTTAGATTTAAGTAAAATTAATCATAATGATGATAAAGTTTTTTCACTTTTATCTACGGGTGAAACCACTGGGTTGTTTCAATTAGAAAGCGCAGGAATGAGAGAATCAATTAAACAAATGAGACCAAATAAATTTGACGATATTATAGCACTAGTAGCTTTATATCGTCCTGGACCTATGAGTAATATTCCTATTTACAACGCTTGTAAAAATGGGTCTAAAGAACCAGATTATATTCATCCAATTTTAAAAAAAATATTAGAACCTACTTACGGGATAATAATTTACCAAGAGCAAGTAATGCAAATTGCTCAAACTTTAGCAGGATTTACAGCTGGCGAAGCTGATATTTTGCGACGAGCCATGGGTAAAAAAAAAAAAAGCTGAATTAGATAAGCAAAAAGAGAGCTTTGTTAACGGTGCAATAAAAAACGGTATTTCAAAAGACGTTGCTAACTTTGTATTTACGAAGATCGAACCATTTGCTCAATATGGTTTTAATAAAAGTCACGCTGCTGCTTACGCTTTAATCGCTTATCATACTGCATATTTAAAAACATATTACAAAGAAGATTTTATAGCTGCTACAATGTCTACAGAATTGACTAATACGTCAAAATTGAGAGAGTTCGTAGAAGAACTGAAAAGACTAAAAGTTGAAATAATAAAACCATCCATAAACAAGTGTTTTGCAGAGTTTAAGGCTATTGACGGTAAAATTTATTACGGTTTGGGTGCAATTAAAAATGTAGGTTATGAGGCTATTTCAAATATAACTAAAGAAAGAGAAAAAAATGGAAAATTTACTTCATTTATTGACTTTATAAATAGAGTGGATGCAAAAGATGTAAATAAATTACAATTAGAGGGACTAACAAAAGCTGGTGTATTCGATGAATTTGACAGCGATAGAAACAAAATTTTTAATTCAATACCTAAAATCATACAAAAAATTAAAAATTTAAATGACGATAAAAATAATAATCAGAATAACCTTTTTGAAAGTGATGAAAACTTAAACAAAGAATTCGATTTTTTACCGTCATTGCCATGGAAACAAAAAGAACTTCTATCAGAAGAATTTAAATCTTTAGGATTTTACATTTCAAGCCACCCATTAAATGAATATGAAGATATTTTTAAACAATTACAAATAATTTCTTACAATAACTTCGTTGATAATGAAAAAAATGAAGCGTTAGTTGCGGGTACAATTATGTCTATCCAAGAAAAAAAGAGTGCAAAAGGTACTCCTTATGGGATCGTAAAGTTCAGTGATAAAGATGGCGAGTATGAATTATTTTTATTTGCAGATATATTAGTTAATAATAGAGATAAGCTTAAAGAGTCAGAGTCTTTAATACTTACTTTACAAAAAGATGGAATTATAAATGATAACGCTAAACAGCGGATCAATGTAAGAAAAATTTTAAATCTAGATGATGTAGTTAATAAACCTTACCAGAAGGTAACTATAGAGCTTAAAAACAATTGTAATATTAAAGAAGTTAAAGATATTTTATGTAAGACAGGAGATACAGAAGTTAATTTAGTTATCAATGATAACAATATTAAAGCCTTTTATTCCTTGCAAAATAACAGAAAATTTGATCTTAAACTCTTTAAGATCTTAAAAGACAAGGAATATGTAGAAAAAATAATCGTTTAGAGTATTGATTTTTTGAGCTGATTCTATATATCATGGACTAATTTCGCACACAGTTATAAGGGCATTGCCCTACCGGTCCAAATATTGGAATTACTGTGGTGGATTAACCGGAAAAAAATATGAACGTACCAAAAGTAGATATAAAACAGTTATTAGAAGCAGGGGTTCATTTAGGCCATAAAACTCTAAGATGGAATCCTAAAATGAAAAAATATATTTTTGGCGAGAAGAATTCAATTCATATTATTGATTTAACCCAAACAGTTGAATTTTTAAAAAACGCTCTTGTTGAGGTTCATAAAGTAATTTCAAGTGGAGGAAAAATACTTGTAGTTTCTACAAAAAAACAGGCGTCGGAACAGGTTAGTGATTTAGCTAAGGCTACTAACCAATACTATGTGAATTATAGATGGTTAGGAGGAATGCTTACAAACTGGAATACGATTCAAAACTCAATAAAAAGACTAAAAAAATTAGACGATCAACTTTCAAAGGAAAATTTAGGATTTACTAAAAAAGAGATTTTAAAATTTGGTAAGGAGAGAGAAAAGTTGAAAAGGTCTTTGGGAGGCATATCTGAGATGAAAAAAATTCCTGATTTAATATTTATTATTGATACTAATGTAGAATCATTAGCTGTAGCGGAAGCAAAAAAATTAGGTATTCCTATTATAGCTGTTTTAGACACAAACTCTGATCCTACTGGTATAGATTTTCCAATACCAGGCAATGATGATGCACGAAGATCGATCAATCTTTACTGTGAATTAATTAAAAGTACAATTAAAGATGCTGAAAAATTTATTAAAGGCGGCGACGATAAAGAAGCAAAAGATAAAAATTCATCAAATAAACAAAAATAATTTAAAATTTATTTACAATGTCTAACAAAGATTTACTTGAAAATATAAAGCAGTTAAGAGAATTAACAGGAGTAGGCTTTAAAGATTGTAAACTGGCACTAGATGAATCCAATGGCAATATTGATAAATCTATTGAGTTTTTAAGAAAAAAAGGAATTGCTAAAGCATCAAAAAAAATGAGCAGAACAGCTTCAGAAGGTTTAGTTTTAGTTGAGGAAAAAAAAAATGGGATATCGGTAATTGAAATTAACAGTGAAACTGATTTTGTTGCCAAAAATCATGATTTTATAAAATTTTGTAAAGAACTTTCGTCGCTTAACTTTTTGGTTAAAGGAAATTTGGAAGAACTTAATGTACAAAAAATGTCGGATGGATCTTTAGTGAAAGATAATCTTGTAAACTTAATTGCAAAGATTGGTGAGAAAATTACTATTAGAAGAGGAAGATTTTTTGATAATTCAAATGGATCAAATTTTTTTTATGTGCATTCACCTTTAGAAAAAAATATTGGAAAAATAATAACTATTGTAAAATTAGATGGAATAGTTGCTAACAAGAATGATGATATTGGTAATAAAATTGCAATGCATATAACAGCTACGAATCCACTTGCGATAAATAAAGACGATATTGATAAAGTCATTGTAGAAAAAGAATTAGATATTATTAAAGCAGAAATAACAAACTCTGGAAAACCGGCAGAAGTCGCTGAAAAAATTTCAAAAGGTAAAATTTCAAAGTTTTTAAATGACAATTCACTTATGAATCAAATTTGGATAATGGATCCTAAAAAAAAAGTATCTGATGTATTGAGTGAAAAATCTATTGAAAAAAAAATGATCAAAGTAGTAGAATTTGTCAGGTATAAAGTTGGCGAGGGTATTTAAAAAAAGTGAGTAGTGAATTTAAAGAAAATATTTATTCATCCAAGATGAGTAAAAGTATCCAGTCTTTTAAAAAAGATATATCAACTCTTAGAACTGGTAGAGCAAATACCAGCATGTTGGATACAATTAAGGTAGATGTATACGGCCAATTAATGCCGATAGACCAATTAGGAACTGTAAGTGTTCCTGAAGCTAGACTAATTTCAATTCAAGTCTGGGATAAATCTAATACTCAACTTATCGAGTCGGCAATTCAAAAATCAGAGCTTGGGATAAATCCACAAATTGACGGTCAAATGATAAGACTTAGAATTCCAGATTTAACCGAGGAAAGAAGGAAAGAGTTAATTAAAATTCTAAAAAACATGGGTGAAAAAGGGAAAGTAGCAATAAGAAATGTAAGAAGAGAGGCTAATGAAGATTTAAAAAAACAACTAAAAGAGAAAAAAATTTCTGAAGATCAAAATAAAAACTTTGAAAAAAATATTCAAAAATTGACAGACCAAAGTATTGAAAATATAGAAAAAATTTTATTAGAAAAAGAAAAAGAGATAAGTCAAATATGAATAAACTCAGCCATGTTGCTTTTATAATGGATGGCAACGGAAGGTGGGGAAAAAGAAGCAGTAGAGGAAGAAATTACGGACATCTAAAAGGAGTAGAAACTGTTAAAAAAATTGTAAAATGTTCAATTCAACAAGAAATACCAATAGTGACTTTTTATGTGTTCTCATCTGAAAATTGGAAACGTCCTAAACAAGAAATAGCTTTTTTATTCAAGCTTATTAAAAACTATTTTTCTAAAGAAATTGATAGTGTGATTTCCCAAGGAATTAAGATAAATATTATAGGCGAAATTGGCAAATTACCATCTGACATAAAAAAAACTTTAAATAAAACTGTCTTGTTAACCAAAAAAAATAAAAAAATTATTGTTAATTTAGCAATTAATTATGGATCTAAAAACGAAATTTTAACTGCATTTAAAAAAACTAAAAAGAGGATGAATTTGAAAAATTTTGAAAAAAATCTTTACACAAAAAATATGCCAAATCCAGATATTCTTATTAGAACTGGAGGCCACAAAAGACTCAGTAATTTTATGCTTTGGCAATTAGCTTATTCTGAATTATTTTTTCTAAAAAAATTATGGCCTGATTTTAATTCTTACGATTTGAAAAAAATAATCTTAAAGTTTAAAAAAAGTAAAAGAAATTTTGGCGCTATATGAAATCATCTAATTTTCTAAAAAGGTTATATACTTCATTATTGTTATTTGTATTACTTTTTTTGATCTTTAGGTACAATTTAATTTTAACATTCTCCATATTGTTAATTGGAATTTTCTCAGTAATTGAATTCTCTTTTATAATTAAAAAAATTTTAAAAAAAAAAATAAGTATTTTTTTGTCAAATATTTCTTTTATTTGCTATGTAGCATTTTTGTGTACTTTTTTTGTATTGCTCTCTTTTTTTATCAAATTAAAAATTATTATTTTTATTGTTTTGTTAGGATGTATAGCATCAGACATTGGAGGCTATCTAATCGGAAAACTTATTAAGGGACCAAAATTAACAAAAATAAGCCCAAACAAAACCTTAGCAGGAGCAGTGGGATCAATTATATTTACAAATAGTATAATTATTCTTTTATGCAATATGATTAGTGTAAACATAAATTATAAGATTATTATTGCAGCCACTACAACATCAATTTTTTGTCAACTAGGCGATTTATTGTTTTCTTATTTAAAACGAAAGGCGGAAATTAAAGATACCGGAAATTTTTTACCGGGTCACGGAGGTATTCTTGATAGATTGGACGGAGTCCTTGTGGGACTTCCTATTGGAGTATTAACATTAATTTTATCTTTTTAATGAAAAAAAAAATTATCATTTTAGGTTCAACTGGTTCAATAGGGTTGAATACGTTAAAAATAGTCGAAAAAAATAAAAACTTATTTAATATTAGCCTCTTGTCTGCAAATAAAAATTATTCACTAATTTGTAAACAGATAAAAAAATATAACCCTGAATATTTTATTATTAAAGATGAAAAAATACTTAAAAAAATAAAAGAAAAATTTAAAAAAAAAAGAATAAAATTTTCGAATAATTTTAATAATCTTAAATTTAAAAAAAAAGTTGATATTACAGTTTCAGCAATTCCTGGTATTGATGGATTAGGGCCAACAATAATGATGACTAAACTTAGCAAAAAACTGTTAATTGCGAATAAAGAAGCAGTGATATGTGGATGGAATCTAATTAAAAAAAGTTCTTTAAGGTATAAAACACAAATAATCCCAGTTGACTCAGAACATTTTTCAATTTCTAGATTAATTAAAAACTTTGATTTAAAAAAGATAAAAAAAATTTATATTACAGCATCTGGCGGGCCTTTCTTGAATCTTAAATACAATAAATTTAAAAAGATTAAACCTAAAGATGCTTTGAGACATCCAAAATGGAAAATGGGAAAAAAAATCTCTGTTGACTCGGCCACTTTGATGAATAAAGTTTTAGAACTAATTGAAGCGCAAAAAATCTTCGATATACCTAGTAACAAAATTGGAATAATTATCCATCCGGAGTCATTAGTTCACGCGATCATTAAACTTGAAAATGGACTTTCATATTTTATTTATCATGAAACTTCTATGATAATTCCTTTAGTAAATGCTATATTTGATGAAAATTTAAAAATAAATAAAATTTTAAGTGAAAAAAAAACTAATCAGAGTCAGTTACTAAAAAATTTGAGTTTTCAAAAAGTAAATTACAAAACTTTTCCATCGATAAAATTAATTAAGAAAGTTTCTGAATATCCATCTACCCCTATTATTATTAATGCATCAAATGAAATATTAGTTGATCAATTTCTTAGGCAAAATATACCCTTTTTAAAGATTTATAAAATAATAATGACCATTCTGAACGATAGAAATTACAAAAAATATGCTATAAGGAGACCTAAAAATATTAAACAAATTCTAACTATAGATAATTGGGCAAGAAAACTTACTTTAAAAAAATGTCAAATAAAAAAAAATTATTATTAGGTTTTTTTATTTCTATTTTAACTCTATTTTTTTCGAGTTTGAGAGCAGATATAGTTAATAAAATAATCGTTGAAGGCAACAACAGAGTTAGTGAAGAAACAATTAAAATTTATGGTGAAATTGAGCTTAACACTGAAATTAATGAAAAAAAAATAGACGAAATTTTAAATAATTTGTACTCAACTGAATTTTTTGAGGATGTTAAAATTAAACTCAACAATAATATTATAGAAATTCAAGTTAAAGAATATCCGGTAATTAATCAAATTTTTTTAGTTGGAGAACAAAGAAATAGTATTAAAGAACAAATTCTTAAAAATATTAAGCTTAAACAAAAAAGATCTTTTATAAAGTCATACTTATCGAAGGATATCGAAAAGATCAAAAATTTATATTCATCAATAGGGTTTAACTTTGTAAAAGTCGAAACAAAGATTAATAAAATTGATGAAAGAAATTTAGATTTATTAATTAATATTAATAAGGGAAACCCAACAAAAATTTCCTCTATAAGTTTTACTGGAGATAAAAAGGTAAGAGAAAAAAGATTAAGAGACGTAATTGCAAGTGAGGAGGACAAATTTTGGAAAATTATTTCAAGAAATACAAAATTTAGTCAAAATTTGATAAATTTAGATTTACGGTTATTAACAAATTATTATAAATCAATTGGTTATTATGATGTAAAAATTAATTCAAATTCTGCGGAAATTAATAAAAATGAAAATATAGATTTGATTTATTCTATTGACGCAGGCACTAGGTATTCAATAGATAAAATTTCAACAAATTTAGATCAAGTTTTTAATAAAGAGCTATTTTTTCCTCTAGACAAGTCATATAAAAAATTAATTGGTGAGTACTATTCTCCTTTTAAAATAAAAAAAATTTTAGAGGAGATAGATAATTTAATTGCAAAAAATAATTTACAATTCGTAGAGCATAATGTTGAAGAAATTATCGGTAAAAATACGATTTCACTTAAATTTAATATTTACGAGGGAGATAGAAAACTTGTCGAAAGAATAAATATAACTGGGAATAGTGTAACAAACGAATCTGTTATTAGAGGGGAATTATTATTAGACGAAGGAGACCCGTTTACAAATTTAAATTTAGACAAATCAATTTCAAAAATAAAATCTAGAAATATTTTTAGTAAAGTAGATTATAAGGTAAGCGATGGTTCTAATAAAAACTTAAAAATAATTGATATTAATGTGGATGAAAAACCTACAGGTGAAATAAGTGCTGGTGCAGGTATAGGAACTTCTGGGGGAAGTTTTGCTTTCAACATAAGTGAAAATAATTGGTTGGGGCAAGGAAACAAAGTTAAATTTGATTTAGAGGTTGATGAAGAGTCTCTTGGAGGAACAATTAATTATACAAACCCAAATTATAACTTTTTAGGGAATTCAATAAACTATTATATTTCGAGTGTTGAAAATGATAAACCAGACCAAGGTTATGAAAACTCACTTATTTCAATTGGTGTTAATACTAGTTTTGAACAATACAAAGACGTATATACAAAGCTTGGTTTATCAGCCTCTTACGATGATTTAAGAACCTTAGATGGAGCTTCAAGTTCATTAAAAAAACAAAGTGGGACATTTTCAGAATTAGCCGCAAATTATGGATTTAGATATGACAAGAGAAATAGAGCTTTTATGCCCACTAGCGGATCAATTATTTCTTTCGATCAATCTACACCACTAGCAGCAGATAGGCGTTATTTAGCAAATAATTTTAACACTAGCATTTACAAATCTATTTCCGAAAATGTAATCGGAGCAGGTAAATTATATATTTCCACAATAAACGGTATTGGTGATGATGTAAGATTAAGTAAAAGAAAAAACTTAAGCACAAGAAGACTAAGAGGATTTGAAAAAAATAAAATTGGACCAATAGATGGTTCTGACCACATTGGAGGAAATTATGTGGCTGCAGTAAATCTTGAAGCTGCATTACCAAATTTCTTACCTGAGAATACTAATACAGATATTGGTTTATTTTTAGATTTCGGAAATGTTTGGGGCGTGGACTATGACGAAAGTATTGATGAGAGCAACAAAATAAGATCATCAACCGGAGTCCAAGCAAGTTGGATTTCACCAATTGGACCGATGACTTTCATATTTTCATCAAATTTATCAAAAGCTAAAACCGATGAAACTGAATCCTTTAACTTTAACTTAGGAACAACTTTTTGATGAGTAAATTTAAAAAAATTTTAATTTTCACGATACTTTTTTTCTCTACTGCGAATATTTCACATGCTGAACTACCGTATTATCTAGATTTTAAATACATTTTAAATGAGAGTGATGCAGGCAAAAAAGCACAAATTGAATTGAAAAAAAAGCTAGACACTGGTTTAAAATCGATTACTGATAGAGAAAAAAAACTTCAGAATGAAGAAAAAAAGATTATTGAGCAGAAAAAAATTGTCTCTCCTGATGAGTACAAGAAAAAAGTAACCGAACTTAGAACTAAAGTATTAAATTTACAAAAAGATAGAAATAAGTTGCTCGAAACGGTTGCAAAACAAAGAAAAAACGCAAGAAACATTCTTTTAAAAAATTTAAACCCGATAATTAAAGATTATATGATTGAAAAAAAAATTAGGTATGTAATGGACAAAAAGAGCCTAATTTTAGCTGATGAAAATTTAGATATAACAAAACCAATCATGTCATTATTAAACAAAAAATTAAAATCTATAAAGATTAATTAAATTTGAATGAAATCAAATTTATTTTTTTTAAAGAGAAATTTAAACATCAATAAAATTTTTTCCAAGTTTAAATTAGATAAAAACTTTATAGTTAACGATGTAAAACCTCTACAAATTGCTAAGAAAAACGATCTTTCATTTTTTGAATCACCTAAATATAAATTATTTGCTAATACTACAAAATGCGGTGCATGTATAACAACAAAAGAATTAGAAAAATTTTTACCTAAAAACACTCAGACTATAATAGTAAAAAATGTTTTGCTAGAACTAGCCAAAGCTCTAAAATTACTTTATCCAACGGCTGATATTGATTATCCAGATTTAACACTAAAAAAACCCGATAAAAAAAAATATAAATCTGTTAAATTTGGTAACAATGTTTTAATTGGTAAAAATGTAAAAATTGGTAAAAACTCCCTTATAGGTTCTAATACTGTAATTGAACATGACGTTATAATTGGTAATAATTGCATTGTAGGATCAGGAGTTATTATAAAGAACTCAATAATTGGAGATAGAGTAGTTTTACAGGATAAATGTATGATTGGACAAAAAGGATTTGGTTTTTTACCTTTGAAAAATAAAAATTTAAAATTTCCACATATCGGTAAGGTTATTATCAACGAAGATGTAGAGATAGCTTCCGGATGTACAATAGATCGAGGCTCAGTTGATGATACCATTATTGGAAATAACACATACTTAGATAATCAGGTCCATGTTGCTCATAATGTGCAAATAGGTTCCAACTGTATGATTGCAGGGCAAGTAGGTTTTGCAGGAAGCACTAAAATAGGAGATAACGTTTCAATAGGAGGCCAAGCAGGCATATCTGGCCATCTGAAAATTGGTAATAATGTTAAAATTGGAGGAGGAAGTGGTGTTGTTAAAGATATTGAAGATAACCAAATAGTAATGGGGTACCCTGCTGTTCCTATTAAAATCTTTTTAAAAAATTCAAAAAAATAATGAGTGTCACAGAAATAGATAAAAAAACAATTGAGAGTTTATTACCTCACAGAAAACCAATGTTATTGATTGATAGATTGACTAATATAGTTCCACTTAAATCTGCAACTGCGATAATGCATGTTAAAAAAGATGGTTTCTATGTTCAAGGTCATTTTCCCAATCAACCCGTCATGCCAGGAGTGCTTATAGTAGAGGCTTTTGGTCAAGCCGCAGCTGCTTTGACTGCTCACGGTATTGACCCAAAAGAATATAAAAACAAATTAGTTTTTTTAATGGGAGTAGATAAAGCTAGATTTAGAAATCCGGTTATTCCAGATTGCGAATTACATTTAGAAATTGAGGCCATTAGATCACATGGCAGGGTTTGGAAATACAAAGGGACAGCAAAAGTAGAGGGAAAAAGAATGGCCGATGCAGAATGGTCAGCAACTATAGTGGATAGAAAATGACGATACATTCTTCTAGTGTAATAGATAAAAAAGCAAAGATTTCAAATAAAGTAAAAATTGGACCATTTTGTTATATAGGTCCAAACGTTGAGTTAAGTGAAAACGTTGAATTAATATCAAATGTTCATATCGAGGGAGACACATTCATTGGAAAAGGAACTAAAATTTTCCCTTTTGCGAGTATTGGAACAAATCCACAAGATCTAAAATTCAAAGGTGAAAAAAATAGTTTAATAATCGGGGAAAATAATTTGATAAGAGAATATGTTACAATAAATCCTGGAACAGAGGGGGGAGGGTCAAAAACAATTATAGGAAATAATTGTTTATTTATGATTTCGTCACATATAGCTCATGACTGTAAAATAGGAAATAATGTTATCATTGCAAATAATGTTCCATTAGGCGGACATGTAATAATAGAAGACTCAGTTGTTATAGGAGGAAACTCTGCAGTCCAACAGTTTACTAGAGTCGGTAGATTAGCAATGATTGGTGGAATGACCGGCGTCCTCAAGGATGTTATTCCTTTTGGTTTATCGATAGGGAATAGAAATTATTTACAAGGTTTAAATTTGATTGGTTTACGAAGACAGAAATATGATAATCAAAAAATTATTGGATTAGATAAAGCTTTAAAAGATATATTTGCTTCAAAAAATCTTCACGAAAATTTAAGTAAAATTAATGGTGAATATAAAGACAATGAATTAGTAAGAGAAGTTGTAAAATTTATAGAGAAAGATAAAAAAAGGCCGATTTGTTCACCACTTAATTAAAAACTTATGATTGGGTTAATTTTTGGAGATACAGAACTTCCAAAATATATTTTAAAAAAAATAAAAAAAAAACAAAAGTATTTAATTATAGATTTAACAAAAAAAAAGACCTTTAAAAAAGATAAAAATTCACACCCTGTATCAGCAGGACAATTTGGCAAGATTATATCATTACTCAAATCTAAGAATTGTAAAAAAGTCTTATTTGCTGGAAAAGTCGCTAAACCTAATTTTAAATCAATTAAATTAGACTTTAAAGGAATTTATTATATGCCAAAAATTATCAAAAGTTCCAAATTAGGCGATGCAGCAATATTAAAACAAATTATCGAGATCTTAAAAAAAGAAAAAATCCAAACTTTAAGCTCTAATAAATTCACTCCAGAGTTAAGTTTATCAAAAGGAAATTATACGACAATCAAACCAAATATTTCTGATATGAAAGATATAAAATGTGGTGAAAAAGCTTTGAAAAAAACTGGAAATTTCTCATTTGTACAAGGCGCTATTTGCAGAAATAGCAAGGTATTAGCATTGGAGGGAAGCGGCGGAACCCAAAAATTGATTAAAAGAGTAAAAAAAATAAAAAAGACTTCTCACGGTATATTAATAAAATATCCAAAAAGTAAACAAGATTTAAGAATTGATCTACCCACGGTAGGTTTAAAAACACTTAAACAATGTAATGCAGCTGGACTTAAAGGAATAGTTTTAAAACATAAGCTAAACATATTTTTAGATAAAAAACAAAGTATTCAATTCGCAAACAAAAATAAAATGTTTATTTTAGTTAAATGAAGAAAATACTATTAATTTTTTTATTTATATTTACTAAAGTTAATGCTGATGATTTCAAACTTGAGAAAATAATTGAAGGATTTCAAAAACCTTGGAGTCTGTCATTTATTGATAGTCAAAATTTATTAGTTACAGAGAAGCCTGGAAATATAAAATTTATTAATTTACGAGAAAAAAAAATAAATAACTTAAGCCATAATCTTAAAATTTTAGAGGATGGTCAGGGAGGATTGCTTGATATTCTTTATAAAGAAAAAGTCATTTTTGTTTCATATTCTGAAGATAGATCAAATGGGAAGTCTAGTACCTCTGTTGCAAGTGCAAAATTTAATAGTGAAAAACTTAATTTCAAAAATATTTTTCGCGCTGAACCACCAATAAATTCAGGGTATCATTTTGGATCTCGATTAGTAATAAAAAATAAAAGTTTATACGTGAGCGCTGGTGAAAGAGGTCAAGGAATGATTGCTCAAGATTATACCAAACATCCTGGAAGTATAATAAGAGTTAATTTAGATGGATCAATTCCAAATGATAATCCAAAATTTATTAATAAAAATAATTGGCTACCGGAAATTTACCAAATTGGGGTAAGAAACCCGCAAGGCATGTCTCTTTCACCGTATGATAATAAAATTTACTTAACTAATCATGGAGCACGAGGCGGTGATTGGTTTGGAACAGTTAATTTCGGAGAAAATTATGGATGGAAAATTCTAGGATGGGGAGGGACAAATTATTCAGGCACAAAAATTGGTCCAAAATGGAAGCCTGGATTTACTAAAGCAATAAAATATTGGGTGCCTTCTATAGCTGTAAGCGCCATGGCAATCTACAAAGGTAAAACTTTCAAAGAATGGAATGGAGATGCATTAATAACATCTTTAAAAGATCAATCTTTAAGAAAAATAAAGTTTAAGAAAATGAAGTTTACTGAAGAAAAAATAATATTTAAAGGAAATATTGGAAGAATCAGAGATATAAAGATACATAAAAATGGAGATATATATTTACTGTCTGATAGGGGAGAACTTTGGAGAATGTATAAATGAAAAAAATATTTATTATTACTGGTGAGCCATCAGGGGATAAATTAGCATCTAAAGTCATTCGAGAGCTAAAAAAAAATAATTCGGAAATTGAATATTTAAGTGTTGGAGGTGATAATTTAAAAGCTTTAGAAATAAGGTCAATCTACGATTTAAATGAAATCACATATATTGGCTTTACAAGCGTAATTTTGAATATATTTAAGATAAATAAAAAAATTAATGAAACTGTGAAAGCTGTAATAAAATTTAATCCAGATATATTATTTACTGTTGATAGCCCGGATTTCACCTTAAGAGTCGCTGAACGTGTCAAAAAACAAAACAAAAAAATTAAAACTATTCATTATGTTGCGCCTCAAGTGTGGGTATGGAGAGAGAGTAGAGTAAAAAAAATTAAAAAGTTTATTGATCATATTTTATTACTTTTTAGTTTCGAAAAGCCATATTTTGATAAAGAAAATATAAGTAACGAGTTCGTTGGACACCCATTGTTAGATGATATTTCAGAAAGTAAAATTGACATCAATCAAATTTTTGAAAAAAATAAAGCGTTAATATCAGTTTTTCCAGGTAGTAGAATTTCTGAGATAAATATCTTGATGCCAATCTTACTGGATTTTATAGAATTAATGAATAAAGACTATAATGATTTTATTTATATATTTCATTCAACAAAACATCATTCTCAGTTGATACAAAATTATATTAAAACAAAAGGCATAAAAAATTGCGAAATTATTAGTGACGACAAGATAAAATCACATACGTTAAAAAAATCTATTTTTGCGGTAGCAAAATCGGGCACAATATCTTTAGAAATTTGTAAGTTAAAAATACCTTCAATTATTTTGTATAAAATGAATCTTATAAACTACTTAGTTGTTAAATTGTTGGTAAAAATAAAATTTGCTAATATCATTAATATTGCTGCAAATGAGGAAGTAATTCCAGAATTACTTCAGTCAAAATGTAATGCTAAAAGTATTTATAATTCTGTAGTAAATTTTATTAATAACCCAAATAAAATGAAAGACCAAATAAATAAAACTCAGTTAATTCTTGAGAAATTAAAGAGTCCAATTCCATCGACAGAAATTGCTAGTAAGGCTTTAATTAAATTTTTAAAGATTTGAAATTATTTTGACGATAACCATTCTTCATAATTTTGAAGTAATAACCTCTTGGATTAACTGGCGTAGTTTTTTTTTTCATATAATAAAACATTATTTTCTTCTTTTCGTGTTTGAAATATTTTTTTATATATAATTGAGGATAGTCCTCGTATATATCTAATTTTTTTTCAATATTTTTATCGATTTTATAAATTAATCCTTGCACTTTTGAATTCATTTTTCTCTGGAGGTCAGGAATTACGTATCTTGATCTAAAAACAATCTTAAAGTTTTTTAAGGTATATTTTTTTATTAACTTAGCATCTTTAAATTTTTTAAGAAAGATTTTCTTATTTAAATTAGTTCCATATGCAAAATAATAAATATTCACTTTAAAATTTTTTTTATATAAATTATATTTAAAAAAATAATATTATTAAACAATTAAAATTGATAAAACATTGGCTAAGATGATAGTCTACACCCACGAAGATTGCTTATTAAAATTTAACGGACAAGGTCACCCTGAAAGAAAAGAGAGATTAGAAAGCATTACTTCTTCAATAAAATCATCTGATCTAAATATTGAATTTAAGGATGCGCCACTAGTAAATTTGGATATAGTATCTTTGGTTCACCCAAAAAAACATATTGAACAAATTTTTAAGAACATTCCACAAAGTGGAATTATAGGTGTAGAGAAAGAGCCTTATGCGGATACAATGTTGTGTCCCAATAGCAAAAATGCAATTCTTAGATCTTGTGGTGCGGGGATTGCGGCTTGTGATGATTTAATGAAAAAAGATGAGAGAGTTTTTTGCGCAATAAGACCTCCAGGTCACCACGCAGAAACTATAAGGGCAAACGGGTTTTGTTTTATAAATAATATTGCTGTAGCAGCTAGATATCTTCAAAAAAATTATAAAGTAAACAAAGTTGCAATTATAGATTTTGACGTCCATCACGGCAATGGAACGCAAGAAATATTTTTTAAAGATAATTCAGTTGCTTACGGCTCAACCCATGAATTTCCCTTATTTCCTGGAACTGGATCTGAAGACGAGACAGGTGTAGGAAATATATATAATGCAACTCTTAAAGCTGGAACTAATAGTAAAGAATTTTTACAAATATTTGAAAATAAAGTACTTAAACCTGTAGATAAATTTAAACCAGAAATAATCTTAATATCTGCAGGATTTGATGCACATATTCGCGATCCATTAGCAAATATAAATTTAGAATCTAAGGATTTTTTTACAATTACCAAAAAAATCATAGAAATTGCCGATATTCATTCCAGCGGAAGAGTTATATCATTTCTTGAGGGTGGTTATGACTTAAGAGCTTTATCAGAAAGTATAAGAGAACATCTCAAGGCTTTATAAACCCATGTTTGACCAATTATCAGGGTCTTCAAATTTTTGGATTTCTTTTTTAGTAATTGGCCTAAAAAGGTAATATCCAATATATATAGTTAAAAAAAATAAAAAAATTGTTTTCATATAACTCTTATATTAAATTATTTTAATGAGATTAATCAAAAGAAAATTTTTAAAGATTTTTGGATTTTTGGTATTTTCCACAATATTTTTACCTTTAAATAAGCTTAAGGCATCAGCAGAAAAAATAATAAATCCTAACCTCTCAAGAAAACAAAAAGATATAATGTTTAAAGAGGAAACTGAGAGACCATTTACAAGTAAATTATTAAATGAAAAAAGGAAAGGCTTTTATCATTGTGCTAATTGTGGAGCTAAACTTTTCGCTTCTACTGCAAAATTTGACAGCGGAACTGGTTGGCCTTCATTTTCCGAGGCTTTACCTGGGGCTTTTAAAACTAAATTAGATTATTCTTTTGGTATGAAAAGAATTGAATATCATTGTGCAAATTGTGGAGCACATCATGGACATGTTTTTGATGACGGACCAACAAACACGAAAAAAAGATTTTGCAACAATGGGTTGTGCTTAATTTTTAAACCTGAGTAGAAATTTTAAACCCAATTCGTTCATTATTTAGATAGTTTAATTGATAATAATATCTATAATTTAATAATGGGTGGTTTGATTCCTTTTTTAATGATTGGACTTGTTCTCAAACAAGTTTATGAGGAAAAAATTATTGGTAAAAAAGATATTTCTGATGAAAATCAAATAGTTGTAGAAAAAACAATAGAAGCCAAGCCTGAGGAAGAAATAAAACAGGAACCAGTTAAAGAACCAGAACCAGAACCTGAACCAGAACCAGAACCAGAACCAGAACCAGTTCCAGAGCCTGCTAAAGAACCAGAGCCTGAACCAGAAAAAGAACCTGAACCGACCCCTCAAACTGAAGAGCCTAAAGAACAAGTTAATGCTGAAGCCAACCAAGAACAAGATGCTAAACCTGAAGAAGAGGAAGTTAAACCAGTTACCGAAGAAACTCCAATTGATGAGGAAAAAGGAGGAATTAGTATTGTAAATATTATGCTATATATTCTTGGTGCTATCGCAGTAATAGCCGCTGGAATATATTTCTTTATGAGAAGAGAGCCAACTCCACAAAGTGCAGCGGATATTGCAAGAGCTCAATCACAGGAACCTACTCCTGAACCGCAGCCAGAACCTGTACAGGAAGAAACACCATCTGAGCCAGAACAACCAGCTCAAGAGGAAACACCAGCAGAAACTACTGAAGAAGAAACTCAATCAGAAAATACAGACCAATCATCTAATAAAGATGACGATAATAAAAATTAATTTAAAGCTGTAGCTAG
>MDTD01106233.1_pt1 | contig 31677 bp, 20 predicted proteins | sample 811221 | NCBI WGS metagenome assembly MDTD01 (sample SAMN05326646, study PRJNA326480) | marine metagenome | isolation source: seawater | place: Pacific Ocean: South West | collected 2011
GAGAGTTTGATTGGATTCACCCGAGAGGTCTGCGAGCTCAGGTGCGGCGGTCTGCATCCGGAAAGCCAGCTCGTAGGCTGCTATCCTGCTTTCGATTTCCGGATCGCGGATAGCGTCATGAGCGATTCCATTCAGTTTACGCAGGGCATCGAGGCCCCGCCTCTGAATCCCGGGAGAGATGCCCCGGGGGTTGCGGAGGTTAAGAACAGGCTCATCACCATTACGGAAGCGTACTCCCGCAAAGCTGGATGGCAGGAATCCGCTTTGATAGAGGGTTGCCCCCCCGCTTGAGCCACGACCTGCGAGGAGAACAACATAGCCGGGAAGGTTTTCATTTTCACTGCCAAGTCCGTATGTCAGCCAGGAGCCCATGGTCGGAAGTCCGAAGTGTGGTTCTCCACACTGCATCATGAGCTGTCCGGGATGATGATTAAACTGAGTCGTATGCATGCTCTTGATCATGCAGAGGTCATCTGCGCAGGAAGAAAGATGAGGGAGGAGGTCTGAGAACCACATTCCAGCCTGCCCATGCTGACTGAAGGTCCGTTTGCTTCCCATGAGGGTTGCACTTTCCTTCTTAAGAAAAGCAAAGCGCATCTTCTCAAGGATCGATGGATCCATTCTTTTCCCATCGAGCTCGTTGAGTTTTGGCTTGTAGTCGAAGAGATCCAGTTGAGATGGAGCTCCTGCCATGAAAAGAAAGATGCAGCGTTTCGCTCTGGGGGCAAAATCAGCGAAGGCGTTTTCGGCACCTCTGGCATCGGATGCAAGTATATGAGTGAGCGCGAGACCTCCCAGACCACTGGCCGAGGTGGCAAGGAAATCTCTCCGGGTCCGGAGGTAGAATTCTTCAGGAGATATCATGGCGCGTATTCTGCCTACGGGCAGGTGATGAACTCGTCGAGGTTTGTGATGATTCGGACGGTAGCTGTCCAAGCGGCCAAGCTGGGCTTGTTTTCTCCACAAAGATCCCGGGTCTGGTCGGGGTGATCCAGATAGTATGAATGGTTTTCCTTGAGAAGTCCGAGGGTAATATCAAGCTCCTCTGGTCCTGGTGGCCTCGACAGGGCCAGCTTGAAGAGATGCTCAACGCGCTGCTGGTTATCGGTGAGAGAGGGATCTTCATCGATCCGCCGTGCAAGGGCCTGGCTGGCCTCATGAAAAACAATGTTCTGAAGGGTGGTCAGCGCCATCAGGGGCGTATTCGATACGTTTCGCTGAGTGATAGAAGTGTTTGAGTCCGGGCAATCAAACGTCATAAGATTTGGAGCGGGTGCAGTACGTTTGAAGAAAGTGTACATCCCGCGCCGATAGCGATTTTCCCCCTTGCTGACATTCCACTTGAAGTTATTCGCGAAGCTTTGAGCTGCAACATCTGCAGGAATAGGAGGGAATTGGCTCTCGCCACCCGTTTCTGTATTTAGAAGACCTGCGACGGAAAGGTGGAGATCCCTTATGATTTCAGCTTCTACACGCTTACGGTTTTGCCGGTGAAGGAGTCGATTGTCCGGGTCGTGGTTGGCATACTCCAAGCGGTGTCTTGATGATTGACGATAGGTTTGGGAAGTGACGATTTTTCTGATCAGTTCCTTGCGGCTCCATCCCTTTTGGATAAAGAAATCAGCCAGCCAGCTCAGAAGTTCAGGGTGAGAGGGACTCTGGCCCTGCGATCCAAAGTTTTCCGGTGAGGCAACAAGACCGTTCCCGAAAAGGTGCAGCCAGATAGTGTTAGCTGTAACCCTCGCGGTAAGAGGATTGGCTTCGCTGATCAGCCACTTGGCCAGATCCATTCTGCTGGGACTTCCTGCGGAAGGTGTCAGAGGGTGAAGGGAGGAGATTCCTCCCGGTGTAATAACACCTTTTTCTGTTTCGGGCTGCAGGAAGTCACCTCGATGAAAGAGGTAGGTCTTACGTTTTCCATGCCCTCTCATGACCGCCGCTTTCAGGGGCTTTCCGGTGTTCAGAGGGAGCTGTATTTCTCCTTCGTCGGCTTCATTGAAAAAGGCAAAGATGCGATAGAAGTCGACCTGAGTCATAGGGTCGTAAGGGTGATCGTGGCACTGTGCGCATTCGAGGGTGAGCCCCAGCCATGTCCGTGTTGTAGTCGCGACCCGGTCAATGGCGCGTTTTATCCTGTCCTCTTCCTGATCGGTCCCACCTTCTGTGTTGCGCAGCGTCTGACGATGAAATGCCGTGGCGAGATGCTGTGATGGGTCGGCATCTTCGAGAAGATCACCTGCAAGCTGCTCGATGGTGAACTGGTCAAAGGGCATATCCGCATTGATGGAACGAATCACCCAGTCACGCCAGATCCACGCGTTGGGGCGTGGATTGTCCTTTTCGTATCCATCGCTGTCCGCGTAGCGAGCCTGGTCGAGCCAGTGGCGGCCCCACCGCTCTCCGAAGTGAGGAGATGCGAGGAGCCGGTCTACCTCAACACTTACGGCAATTTCCGGATCAGTCTGCCATGCGGTCAGGAACGATTGTAGTTCCTCCACTGCTGGAGGCAGACCTGTGAGGTCGAGACATAGACGTCGCAGTAATGCACCGGGCGTGGCGGGAGGAGAGGGAGTCAAGTCCTCTTTTTCAAGTCGATACAGAACGAAGTGATCGATTTCGTTGACAGGCCAACCCTGCTGGCGCACTTCCGGTGGCAGCGTTTTCATGGGAGGTATGTAGGCCCAGTGTTCAGGCCATGTGGCACCCTCCTTGATCCAACTCTGGATAAGTGCAAGGTCCCTTTCGGAGAGAGGGCTTTCGGGAGGCATGCGAAGCTCAGGGTCCTCGTGAGTAACTCGGAGGAAGAGTTCGCTTCCTTCCGGCCTCTCTGGCACGAGAAGCGGCTCGCCCGACTTCCCCCCGGCCAACGCCAGCTTACGACTGGTAAGGTTCAGATTACCCCGTTGCTTGACTCCACCGTGGCATTCCGCGCAATGCTTATTGAGTAAAGGTTGGATATCTCTCTTGAAATCTACGGGCGCTGCTGCTCCGCCATGCACAAAAGCACCGAGGAACATGGTAAGGGAAAGGCAGAACTTGGAGGCTAATTTCAAAAGGGAGCCTTGGGTTTGCTTCAAAAATGGTGATTTTTCGGGAGTAAACAAGAAGCTTTCCACCGGACCCTCAAGCCTTCAGGATTTAGGGGTTTCAGAGAACGTAAGAACCCATGGGAATCTTCAGCAGTAGTCAACTTACAGCGTTTCACCGGGATGGATACCTGATTGTCCGGGAATTATTCGGAGAGGAGGAAATCAGGCTTCTTGGGGAAACTGCCCGAAATGATCATGCCATGGATCAGGCCTCCTCCACGATGGATGACGGAGAGGGAAACAACGTCAGATTATCTCTTTGGAATCATCCTGGCGATGGGGTCTATGGAATGGTGGCCCGTTGCAGGCGGGTTGTGGACGGGGTGGAGGAACTTCTTGGAGAGGAGGTCTATCATTATCATTCTAAGATGATTTTGAAGGATGCCAAAGTCGGAGGAGCCTGGGCGTGGCACCAAGACTATGGGTATTGGTATCAGAACGGCCTGCTCTTCCCCGACCTCGTGAGTGTGATGATCGCAGTTGATCCCGCTAACCGGGAGAATGGCTGTCTGCAGGTTCTGCGTGGTTCTCATCGGATGGGGCGGGTTAACCATACGCTTTCCGGTGACCAGGCTGGTGCTGACATGGAGCAGGTAGATGAGGCTCGCCGGCGTCTGGAAACTGTTCATTGTGAGATGTCAGCGGGAGACGCTCTCTTCTTCCATTCAAATACCCTGCACTGCTCTGCAGCAAATAATTCGGATCACTCACGGTGGGCATTAATTTGCTGCTATAACACGAGAAGTAACGACCCTTTCAAAGACTCACATCATCCCGGATATACTCCGCTCTCTAAAGTTGATGATGAGATGGTGCTCAAAGTGGGGAGAGATGACGCGCAGCGTTCAGGTGTAGCCTTCGCTAATCTGGCAGACGAGGACCAAAGTGCGAAGAGCCTATCAAGCGAAGAGATGTGACAACTAGCGAGCTATTCCGATAGCCCTTAACGCCGGGGAGTCATCACCGGAGATCAGATACAAGCCCATATACCAGAATCATGAAACTTGGAATTATCAACAGCGCGTTCGACCAGGCAGGAGTCGATACCAAAACAGGACTAGAACATATTGCCCGGATCGGTTTCGACTCAGTGGATATTTTTACTGAAGCGATGACTATCGAGCAGGCAGAGATCGATCTTATAAGAAGGACATGCGACGATAATGATCTGCCCATTGTGTCCACCGTGGTCGTTTCGGCTGGACTGGTTGATTTTAATGACCCGGTTCGGGATTACCATGTGGAGAGGGCCAATCGATTCGTAGATCTCGGACAGACCTTCAATTCGAATAATCTTCTGCTGGTGCTAGGGGAATATATCTGGCAGCGAGAAGTGATTCCGCCCGAAGCGCAGTGGGAATGGGGTGTGGAAGGAGTGAGAAAGATCGGTGAATACGCTGGCGAGCGAGGGATGGAGATTGCTCTGGAGCTTGAACCGTTCAGGCTGAGTCTTCTTAATAGCGTTCCCAAGATGGCTCAGTTCATCGATGACTGTGGCCTGCCTAACGTGAAGGCCAATATTGATATCAGTCATCTCGTCCTGGCGGATACCCCTCCCGATGCTCTCGAGCTTCTCAAGGGGAAGGCGACTCATGTGCATATCAGTGATTGTGACGGCAAGGTGCATGGAGACCTTCCTCCCGGGCGGGGAGTGGTCAAATTTGCTCCTTACCTGCAAGCAATCAAGGACCTCGAGTTTGATGGAGCCGTTTCGCTGGAGCTGGAGTATTCACCGGATCCCGAAAAAATCGTGGAGTGGGTTGAGGAAGCTTACGACGCCACGGACAGTCTCATGGAGCAAGTTGGGCTACGAGGTTAGCTCGTCTCATGATTGGGTGAGCTGTTTGAAAGAATTTCTGATTGCCTCGAGTCGCTATGTCCGAAGATGATGATTATGGATTAAGTCCCACCAAGGAGATCGTCGAGATCGATGCTCCGGATGTTGATTACAGGCCCTCTAAGCCGAGAAGCTATCGGCCGAAGATCGCAATGATTGGGACTGGTGGAATCAGCGAATTTCATCTGAAGGCCTATCGCAAGTGTGGTTATGAAGTTGTCGCTTTTGCGAGTCGGACCCGGAGTAAGGCCGAGGCCAAGCGTGATGAATTTTTCCCGAAGGCTGAGGTCTATGATGATTATCACGCTATACTGGAGCGGGAGGATATTGAGGTGCTCGACATCACACCGCACCCAGCTGATCGATTGCTGATTGTTAAGGAAGCCCTCAAGGCAGGAAAGCATGTGCTGAGTCAGAAGCCCTTCGTGCTCGACCTGTCCGAGGGTGAGGAATTAGTTCAGATTGCGGAGGAGAATGGGGTCAAGCTTGCCGTGAATCAGAATGGTCGCTGGGCACCTCATTTCTCCTACCTGCGCAATGCTGTGGCCGGGGGTATCATCGGGCGGGTGACTTCGTTAGATTTTAACCTGCAGTGGGACCAGACCTGGATCAAGGGAACGTCCGAATTCGAAAGTATTCACCATCTTATCCTATTTGATTTTGCGGTACACTGGTTCGATATCACCAGTCAGATCATGGTTGGCCAGGAGCCAACCCGGGTGCTGGCTTCGGCGGTGCGCTATGATGAACAGGTTTACCTCCCTCCTGCTCTGGCAGCCGCGATCGTGGAATACCCCGGGGCCCAAGTGCGTCTTTCCTTTAATGCTCATGCTACTCTTGGGGAAGAGGATGTGACTACTGTGGTGGGGACGAAGGGAACGCTGCGTACGCGTGGACCGGGTCTCAACGAGCAGCCTGAGATGGAAGTCTACCTCGAGGAAGGGCAGTGCAAAGTTCCCCTCGAGAGTTGCTGGTTCGATGCCGGTTTCGAGGGGACCATGGGTGAACTGCTGTGTGCCATCGAGGAAGATCGCGAACCGAACAACTCTGCGAGGAGCAATCTCAAGTCACTGGAATTGTGCTTTGCGGCACTAGCCTCGGCTGACACGGGTCAACCGGTGGAGGTGGGCTCAGTGCGGACCGTTTCGACCGGGCCTTCCTAGTCTCCAGCCTGATCCTTGCCAAAGTCCTTCATGGACTGTTCCACGAGGGGAGTCCTGAAGTCGTCGCTTTCGTAAACAACGAGTCGATAGCGGTAGGTAAGGCTCTCGCCCTTTTGAATCCTGATGTCACCGCGGCGAGCAAGGGCGGGTCCTACTCCGAATTGGCCGTCGATACGCCAGAGAGTGGGGTAGCCTTGATTTTTCGGATGATCGATCATGGCGATGTGGGCCATTTTCTTCATGCCATCAATCTGCATTGCGAGGTCGACCCACCTTGCCGCTTTTCCTTCTCCCTGCTGATTCTTCATTCCCTCGCTGTTGAGACAGGAGGCCTTGATTCCTCGCTTCCAAGGCATGCGGAGGAAGAGTCCCCCGTAGGAATACCTGCCGATGGTCACGTCCTGGATCGCGGTGCCAGTCCACGTGAGGTCGAGGATGTAGTGGCCCTCGCCCGGGGTGTAATTCCACTGCTGCCGATCTTCAAGCATTGGGGCGCTATTTTCGTCAAGGAGCTGGGAATTAAATTCCATGGAATTATTACCCAAGCTATTTTTAATATGTTTCCAGTAGTCTTTCCCGTAGTTGTGGAAAAAGTCCCGCTTGTTGATCCGGGTCTGGCCCCAGTAAAGGCCGGTCTGGTGTTTGTGGTGACCAGGTGAAAACTGGGTGAGGACGTGCTTGCCGTCGGGTGACCGAAGGGGGTGAATGTAAGGGCGAGTGTGAGTCTTGCTGTCGCCTTGCTGTATGATGACAGGTCCATCCGAGGTATGGGGAATCCGTGCGGGTCCTTCCACTCTGACGGTTATTTCCGCCGTGCAGAAGCAGGTGAGGAGGAGGATCAGAAAAATTGTTCGGGTCATGATGATATCAGGTCAGGATTCCTTTCACAGGATGGGCCGGTTCGACACCGGTAATTTTTTCGTCGAGTCCCCGGTAGGGGAAGATTAGGCGGTTGTGGTCGATGCCTAGTTGATGAAGGATGGTGGCATTGAGATCCCGGATGTGCACAGGATTCTTCTTTACGTTCCAGCAATAGTCGTCGGTTTCTCCGTAAGTGATTCCTCCCTTGATGCCACCTCCAGCCATCCAGATTGAGAAGGCCCGACCATGGTGATCTCTGCCCGCCCCGGAGCTGTCCAGCTGTCCTTGTTGATAGACGGTCCGACCGAATTCGCCACCCCAGATCACCAGCGTTTCGTCGAGTAGTCCTCGTTTCTCCAGATCAAGAACGAGTGCAGCTGAGGGCTGGTCGGTGTCCTGGCATTGGCGGGGCAGCTGGGACTGTAGCGCGATGTGCTGATCCCAGCCACGATGGAAGAGCTGAACACAGCGAACTCCACGTTCTACGAGCCGGCGAGCCATGAGGCAGTTGGCGGCATAGGTGCCCGGTTTCCGTGACTCCGGGCCATAGAGCTCAAAGGTGGAATCGGGCTCCTTGCTTAAGTCGGTGAGCTCCGGAACGCTGGCCTGCATGCGGTAGGACATCTCATAGGCCTGAATGCGGGCCAAGGTTTCCGGGTCACCAGTCTGCTGTGCGAATGCCTGGTTGAGCCTCGCAAGATCATCGAGTTGGCCACGTCGTTGAGAGCGCTTCACTCCCGGGGGGTTGTCTAGATAAAGGACAGGATCTGCGCCAGCTCTCAGGAGAACGCCCTGATGTTCGGAGGGAAGAAATCCACTGCCCCACAGGCGGGAGTAAATTGGCTGTCCTGGGTTTTTTCCTGTGCCCTGGCTCAGCATGACCATGTAGGCCGGGAAATTCTCCGTTTCGCTACCCAGCCCGTAGCTGAGCCATGCACCGAGACTCGCCTTACCTAGCTGCATTGTTCCAGTGTTGATGAAAGTAATGGCTGGATCGTGGTTGATCGCCTCCGTGTTCATCGATCGCACGACGCAGATTTTGTCAGCGATCTTCTGAGTCCACGGCAGGAGATCAGAGATCCACGCGCCTGCTGGTCCGCATTGCCTGATCGGGGCTACAGGTTTGGCGACAGGAAAATTCTTCATGCCGGCGGTCATGCCGGTGACACGTTGCTCACCTTTGACCTCAGGGGGCAGGTGCTTTCCGTGGTTTTTGATGAGGAAGGGGGATCCGTCAAAGAGGTCAATGTGAGAGGGACCGCCTGACTGAAACATGTAAATGACATGCTTGGCTTTCGGTGCCAGCTGGAAGGCAGGGTGGGGAGATGTGCTATTGTCTCCCTTCGCCATCATGGCGGTTAGAGCTGCCGCCCCGAAACTGTTTCCCGCGGTGCCGAGAAAGGCGCGACGGTTCAGCATGGTGGGAAGATCGGTCATGATATCATCGCCTGGTTACGGATTCCGAAAGATTCAAAAGCAGGCCGCAGATGTTTGTCCAGGCAGCGTGTTCCGCTGCTGGAAGAGTGGGATCAGGAAGTGATTCTCCCACCGCAAGAAGGTTCTGTGCGCCCGATATATCGCTGTGATAGCGAGCTCTCTCACGGGCGATAGCAATTTTAAGTACTTCCAGCTCTTCTTGATCTGGTAGTCGTGAGGTTACGTGTTCGAAAGCCCGCTGCAGCCGCTCCCGGTCGGATCCGTCTCTAGAGAGAAGTTGCTGAGCGAGGACCCTCGAGGCCTCAACGTATTGAGGGTCATTCATGAGAATAAAAGCTTGGAGGGGTGTGTTGGTCACTCCGCGTTCAGTGACACAGGCCTCTCGGTTGGGTGCATCAAAAGCTGCCATTCCAGGCGGAGGCAGCGTTCGCTTCCAGTAAGTATAAATCGATCGCCGATAGAGGTTTTCCCCATGGTCCTGAACGTAGGTCTGCGAGGTGGCAGGAGTTGATCCATAATGACTTATCTGCCTCCAGAGATCTCCGGGGTGATAGGGTTTTACGCTGGGGCCACCGATTCGCCGGACAAGAAGTCCAGAGGTTGCGAGGGCGTGATCCCGGATCATCTCGGCTGACAGGCGGAAGCGGGGGCCCCTAGCAAGGAGTTCGTTCAAGGGATCCCGCTCGAGGAGCTCAGTGGTAGTGTTAGAGCTCTGCCGGTAGGTGCGAGAGGTGACAATTCTTCGGATCAGGTCTTTTACGTTCCATCCGGAACTTTGAAATGTGAGTGCCAGCCAATCAAGAAGTTCCGGATGCGATGGCCATTCTCCCTGGGTCCCAAAGTCGGCACTGGTTTTTACAATCCCGCGCCCGAAGAGCATTTGCCAGAAACGGTTGACCGCGACCCGGCTGGTGAGTGGATGATCAGACCGCACCAGCCAGCGGGCCAGATCCAACCTGTTGAGATCGCGATCAGCTGGAACCTCAAGAGGGGGGAGGAATGCAGGAACGCCTGGTTTGACCGCCTGACGCTTGTCCGCGTAAAATCCCCGCTCGAGAACATGAGTCACCCGTGGTTTTTGAGAGGTATTCATCACCATAATCCGGTGATTCGTAGTCAGAGCCTCAAGTCGTTTTTTTAGATTGGAAACGTGGTGTCTTGCGGGAGATTTTGCGCTGCTGTGAGCATTGAAGTAATCACGGATGAATTCAATCTGGCCGCTCGATCTGTCCTCTGGTGCAAGTGTGATAGCCTCCCGGAGGGATTCTGGTAGCATGGAGGTATCATCTGAGCCCTTGATCAAAGCGAGGCGGAACTTTTTTGGAGAGGCTCCCTCCCCGTAGTTGAATACGAGTTCAGTGGTAAGGTAGGGTTGATTGGCTGTATCAACAGGCTTATTGAAAGTGACGGTCAGATGCTGTTGCTTGTCCACCTCCGAAAGGGCCGGGGCCCAGCCGGTGCGGCGGCTTGTGTCATGCACGAACTCGGGACGAAAGCCGGGTTTGAACGACGACGCAGTGACGCGCTCGTAGGGAGTTGCAGTATTGAGATCTATATTTTTGGCAGGAAAGGGATTAAAGCATGGAGTGATAGTGCTCATTACGAATCCCCCGGGCATTGATTTGCCCCCGAAGCCAATCTTGCCATTGTTCGCGGGTTCGAACATCACCCGTAATCCAGTGACCACTCCTGCTCCCTCTGGAATCTTACAGCAAACGTTGTAGGCCGAGAAGTCTCCCCCCGCAGCCTCAACAGATTCATCGTTCTTCACTTGAATCCGGTTCGGGTCTCCATTGGGAAGGGTGGCGGTCAGATGATCGAGGGGGATCAGCTGAAAGCCCCTGCCAATGTGCTCTAGTTCGTGCAACACACCTTCTTCCCACTTGGCCTGCGAGGTTGGATCCGGAGAAGCGAGTTCACGTTCTGCCCGTTCAAGTTCCTTTTTGACCGACGCTACTTCCAGTTCAGTGGCAAGGGGTGTTCTGGTCTGAATAAATGGGCGTGGATTCACTCCGCTGTCTCCGTCATGGCCACGGTCGTCAAGAGTATTGAAAAAGGCGAAGAGCTTGTAGTATTCGACCTGCTTCAGGGGGTCGTATTTATGGTCGTGGCATTGACCACATCCTGTAGTGAGGCCCATGATGGACTCTCCGGTTGTTTTCACCCGGTCGACCACGTAGTTGACCAGATTTTCTTCCCCAATAGTTCCGCCTTCGTGGGTGACGGAGTGATGCCGGTTGTAGGCTGTTGCGATGAGCTGACTGTTGGAGGGTTTTTCGAGAAGGTCGCCAGCCAATTGTTCGGTTAGAAACTGATCGTATGGCATGTTCTCGTTGAATGCCTTGATGACCCAGTCCCGCCAGAGCCAGGCATCGCGCCCACCGTCGATCGAGTAGCCGTTTGTATCAGCATAGCGGGAAGCATCCAGCCATGGCAGAGCGAGTTGCTCCCCAAAGTGCGGAGAGTTAAGCAGCTGTGTGACAAGGTTCTCATAGGCATTAGCTGTTCTGTCCGAGAGGAAATTCGCGATTTGTTGTTTCGAAGGGGGAAGCCCGGTCAGATCGAGATGAAGACGCCGAGCGAGGGTGCGCCGGTCAGCCTCGGGGCTGAATGTTAAGCTCTCTTTGGTGAGGCGGGATGCGACGAATCGGTCGATGGGGTTTTCTTCCTTTCCTGCGGGAAGAGTCGGTAGCGTGGGAGTGATAAATGACCAGTGGCCCTCGTATCTGGCTCCTTGTCTTATCCACTCCTCAATAAGGGTTTTCTCGCCAGTGCTGAGCTCCTTATGGGAATCAGGTGGAGGCATGATCTCGTCAGGATCGTCGCTAACGAGACGTTCCCAGAGCAGGGATTCCTCAGGGTTTCCTGCTTGTATCACAGGTTCCTTACTCGTCCCCCCTGTGAGAAAACCGTCTGCAGTGTCGAGGCGGAGCTTTGCCTTGCGCTCTTGCTCATCAGGTCCATGGCAGGCAAAGCAATTTCGCGCCAATATCGGTTGGATATCGCGATTGAAGCGGACTTCCGATGATTCACCCTGACATGTCAGGGTGAGCAACAGAAAGATGGGCAGTCGCTCCCAGTTCATAGATGCGTCTCTGGATGCAAACATGAGAGGGCTGGGGTGACAAGCCGGGGAGAGCTTCTGTTTAGAACACAGCGAGAAGCGAACTGGGAGGCGGGCATTTTCGATTTCCGCTTGGCACCTTCTCCCCCTCCTGAAATGCTGTGATGAATGCACCTCAAGTGCAAATGCCCGCATTGCGGAACGAAAATTCGTTATCTGGTCGAGCTCTCGAGCGGGTTTTCCCACTGTCCGCGGTGCAAGACCCAGTTCCAGTTGCCTGATGCGCCCCCGGGTATCCCGAGAATGGCGGGTCGAAGCCCTTTGGAGGAGCATTCAGGCAGGGCTCGAGCGGGGAGAGCTGGAGTTGGGCTGGGTCGGATGGGCGCTCTGAGCCTTGCCTTCGCTGATCCGATGAATTCGCAGCCCGCTGCGATGAAGTCGATGGGGAAGGAGACGATGTTAACTTGGGGTTTTCTGATGTGGATTGCATTTCCGATCGCGGGATGGCTGGCGTTCTGGAGAGGAACGAATGTTCTCAGCGGGCATCTCTTTGGTAGCATTCTTGAGGTTGCTGGAAGCTCGAGGCCTGACGCACAAGGAAGTGCAAAAGTCGCCGATCACATTGCGGTAGCTGCAGAGCTCCTGGTTTTTGCGCTCCTTCTTCTTGGAGTCCTGATTACTCTTAACATTCTCCATGGCCGACGGGTAGCCGTTCGTGGAATCCTCTTTACTACAGCTCTGGCACTCTTTCCATTTGTGGGGCTTTCGTTCTATTTCTCTGTTCTCTCCTTTGTAGATTTCAAGTCTCCAGAGGTAGATGAAGCTCTTGGGCATCTCACAATGTTCCTAACGCTATTCTCCCTGAGTAGTTTTTTTCTCCTTCTCCTTTCCTCGATTACACGAGTGATAGGATTTTCACGGAAAGCGGGCTTCTGGCTGGTTCCCGGTAGCCTCATGGTCATTTTCGTGCTCTTCATATGGATCACCAAATTAACCAGTGCAATTAGTCAGAAGGGGGGCAAGGAGGGAGCTATGATGCCGTGGCATATGGAGGATACCGGGAACGGCGTCAGCTACCCTCGGGCACATGAATTCGCCAAAACTTGCCAAATCCTTCAGGGAACTAATCCGATCCGGCGATCCTGATCTCCTTTGACTGCAGGTAGATGAATTCGCAGTTTGACCGGAAGGCGCTTTTCCTGTGGCTTGGGAGTGACTCACGCAGCTCCATCATAATCATGAACATTACTCGCTTTATTCCAGCCGCCGGACTTACCTCTGCGGTGCTATTCCTAGGACTTTTCAAAGCCTCCGCCGAGGTATCTGTTTCCAAGATTTTTGGAGATCACATGGTTCTCCAGCAGGAGGCGCCCATTAGAATCTGGGGTGCAGCGAATCCTGGTGAACAGGTTATCGTGGGTGTTGCAGGAGGAGGAAACGCGCTCGTAAAAGCAGACGATTCCGGACAATGGAAGGTTGAGCTTCCAGCGATGAAAGCTGATGGGAAAGCTCACACCATTACGGTGCAGGGTTCTAAGGAAGCCGACAAGGTCACCTTGAAAGATGTCCTGATCGGTGAAGTCTGGCTCTGCTCTGGTCAATCCAACATGGAGTGGAGCGTTCGTCAGTCAATGAATGCAGACCGGGAAATTTCGGGAGCTAAGCATCCTCAGATCCGCCTCTTCAACGTTCCGGGGCATGTTCGTAATGCTGAACCAATGGATGATCCAAGAGGCCAGTGGCAAATCTGCTCGCCCCAGACGATTTCTGGATTCACTGCGGTGGGCTACAGCTTCGGAAGAGAACTGCAGAAGAGCCTTAAGGTTCCCATTGGGCTGGTGGGGACAAACTGGGGAGGAACCCGGATTGAGCCATGGACACCACCCGTTGGCTTTAAATCAGTTCCAAATTTGAAAGATTATGTGGAAAATCTGGATGCGATTGAGGCAGCCAAGAAGAGTGGAGGTAATCGCCCCCGTCCCAAGGGAGGTGCAGTTGAGATTTTCAATGGGATGGTCGCCCCACTCGTTCCGCTCAGTGTGCGCGGAGCTATCTGGTACCAGGGTGAGTCAAATGCTGGAGATGGCCTTCGCTATGAATACCTCAAGGAAGCGCTGGTGAACGGCTGGCGTTCTGTTTTCAAGAACGACAAGCTTTCATTCTACTGGGTCCAGCTAGCAAATTTTCAAGGGCCTAATGGAAACCCTGCTGGTGGGGGATGGGGTCCTGTGAGGGAAGGGCAAAGGAGAGCCCTGAGAGTGCCGGGGACAGGAATGGCAGTCATTATTGATATTGGGGATGCACGTGATATTCACCCTAGGAATAAACAGGATGTGGGTAAGCGTCTCGCGCTCTGGGCTCTGGCCAAGGATTATGGGAAAGAGATCGTGTATTCAGGGCCTCTCTACAAGAGTATGAAGAAAGAGGGAGATGCCATCAGAATTAGCTTTGATCACGTGGGTTCAGGCCTGATCACGGGCCGCAAGGAAGGATTGAATCCAGTTATGGAAGTCGGTGGAGGCCAGCTTGGGCATTTTGCTATCCAGGGAGCTGATGACCAGTGGCACTGGGCTAGCGCAAAAATTGATGGAGAGACCGTGGTTGTATGGAAGGAAGGGTTAAAGGACCCCAAGCATGTCCGCTTCGGTTACGAGTCCAATCCAGCGACGATCAACCTTTACAATAAGGAGGGTCTTCCGGCATCTCCTTTCACGACTGATTAGGAAATCGGTCCCGTGGTCGACTGCCATGATGAACCTTCTCAGAAGGTTTTGACGAAGGAGTTCGTGCGTAGGAGTTAGTTATAACTTTTCCAGATTTGTGTCTCATCGGGTTTGAAGATCGGAATTTGTGTCATGGAATTCCTTCGACTGAAGTGGTTGCTACCCCTGTTGTTATTATCTTCTTTATATGGAGCAGAGAATTTGAGTTGGCACGCCTCCGGAAAAGGCGGTGCGGTGGTCGCCGAGAATCCACGGGCGGTGGCGGCCGGAATTGAGCTTCTGGAAAAGGGGGGCAATGCAGTGGATGCGGCGGTAGCGACTATGCTGGTAGCCAGCATCATGGACTACGGGATGTTCTGCATCGGAGCAGAAGTTCCCTTCATGATCTTCGATACGAAGAAGAAAGAGGTAAAAACCCTTTGTGGGCTGGGAGGTGCCCCGCTCAATCAGGACAGTATCAAGTGGTATTACCAGCATGCTATTCCCGAGCAGGGCGGAATTAAAGCGGTTCCAGTTCCCGGGGCGGTAGGTCTCTTTTTTGATGCGCTTTCGGCCTATGGGACGATGGATTTTTCCTCCGTGGTGGCTCCCGCCCTGCGCGTTCTCGATGGAGGAGGAAAGGACTGGTATGGCGCGTTGGCAGTTACATTCCGCAAACTGGTAGACGCAGAGCGGGACGGAGATGGAACACGCATACAGAACCTTCAAAGGGCACGGGCGCGGTTCTACACTGGTGATATTGCGGACGAACTGGTTGCCTATTACCAGAAGGCAGGCGGCTTTTTAACCAAGGCTGACCTCGCAGCCCACAGGACGCTTATCGAGGAGCCCGTCATGGTGGAATACCGCGGATATGAGGTTTATAAGTGTGGGCCCTGGACCCAGGGCCCCTTCCTTTGTCAGACCCTGCAGATTCTGGAGGGGTTTGATCTCAGGAAAATGGGGCACCTCTCTGCGGACTATATACATGTTTTGGTTGAGGCCCTGAAACTGGCACTGGCTGACCGCGACTTTTACTATGGAGATCCCCGGCACGTGGATGTGCCCATGAAGCAGCTGCTATCCCAGCCCTACGGGGATTTACGGCGGGGGCTGATCGATATTAAGAAGGCCTCACTAAAAGTCCGTCCGGGAAACCCGGTTGCAATGAAGGCTCTTGCGGATACCCCCGGGAAGTATCGCCCTGGTCCGGGTGGTACTACAACCTGTGTGGTAGCTGACAAGTGGGGCAACTTTGTCTCGGCCACGCCGAGCGGTAATAACCCCTATAACGTTTGCGCTGCTCTCGGTGTTGCTCATGGCAATCGTCTTCGGAGTCTGAATACGACGCCGGGGCATCCTAACCGGATCGAGGCAGGAAAGCGCCCCCGGATCACTCTGACGCCCACTCTTGTGCTAAAGGATGGACTGCCACTGATGGCAATCAGCGTGGCAGGAGGAGATCTCCAAGACCAGACCACCTTGAACTGTCTGTTAAACGTCATCGAATTTGGAATGGATCCCAAGGAAGCTGTGTCCTGTGCACGTTTCAGTACACGGCACCACGAGAACTCCTTCAACCCTGACCGGAAGCGTGAGATTTACGGCCTGGGGCACGTGACGCTGCAGGATACCATCCGGGAGCCAACAGTCAGGAATCTCTCCGAGCGTGGGCATCGGGTAGTGGAAGCGGCGGGGGCGATTGCGGCTCCCGTCATGCTGTTGATTGATCGGGAAAGCAATCTTCTGCATGCCGCAGGAGATCCGAGAGCCGGTCGTCACGCAGCGGTGCTGCAACCGGTGAAATAGTTCAGATCCTAGCCGGGGCAGGAGCAGGAATCAGGAGGACCAGTTGGTGCCGAATTCCGGGTAAAGGGTGAGGCCACCATCGATGAAGATCGTTTGCCCCGTAATGTAGGAGGCATCGTCGGAGCACAGGTAGGCGGTCAAACCTGCCATTTCCTCCGCGGTGCCTGAGCGTCCCATAGGAATATGGCTCTCTACCTCTGCGCGGGCTTTGGGATCGTCGATCCAAGCACGATTGATAGGAGTGATGGTAGCCCCGGGGGCTACACCGTTGACCCTGATCCCATGCGGCGCGTATTCGAGAGCCAGTGTTCGTGTGAGATTCTGCATTCCACCTTTGCTGGCGGAGTAACCGATAAATCCGGGCTTGGGAATGATTTCGTGAACACTTGAGATGTTAATGATTACTCCGGGTCTGCTTTCTTGACGAAGGTTGGAAAGGGTGCGTTGCGCACAGTGGAATGCACCCATCAGATTGGTAGCGAGGATCGCTTCAAACGCGCTGCGAGAAGTTTCATGACTTGGGCACTCAGCTTGCCAGGCCGCATTGTTGATCAGGATGTCGATTCCCCCCATTTCGTCCAGAAAATGGTCGAACATGCTGTCTACGCAGCTCTCGTCAGCAAGATCGGCAGGGAGGAGAATAGGCGCATGTCGGGAGTCGGCACCTTGAATGACATCCCTTGTTGCCTCAGCACCCTCCAGACTGCGGAAGAAGTTGATTCCCACGCGGCCTCCTTCTGCTGCGAGACGGATGGCAATCGCCTGACCGATCCCTGAGCTAGCTCCAGTTACGAGGATGCGCTTGTCTTCAATACCCTTCATTACTGGGCAGGATGGCCGGTTACCGGCGTGCTGGCGATCCTGTAATTCCGCAGTCTTCAGCCCAGGCCCTTGATTGGAGAGGCGTTGGTGACTAGCTGGTGGACGTCACGTGGGAGATTTTCCATGAGGCGAACCTGACCAACATCCAGAAGGGTGTGCATTATGGTTCCTATAAGATTTTCAGTCGTGACAGCATTCGAGGCGGGTTCTCCTGCATCTGCTGAGGATTCACCAATTACTTGTCCCATTCGAAGCCCGCCGCCGGCGAGCATCAGAGGGGCCAGTCGGCCCCAGTGGTTTCGTCCGCCGTTTTTCTGCAGTTTCGGAGTGCGACCCATTTCCCCACAGCAGACGAGGAGAATCTGGTCACTTAGGCCGCGGTCATGGAGATCATCCAGAAATGCGGATACTGCATGATCAAAGGGGACTCCGCAATAATCCATGCCCTCGGCGGCGCCAGCGTTGTTCTTATCGGAATGAAAGTCCCAAACGAAGTTGGTAGTGACTGTGACGAAACCAGCGCCCCGCTCGCAGAGACGACGTGCGAGCAGCATGAGTTTGCCGAGGGTTTGGCCATGATCCCTGTAATTCCGGTGGTTGTTCCACGATTTGCTGATCGAATTGGGATTGATCAGGGGGGCGGTGTCATATCGTGCAATAGTTCCCGGATCTTCTCCGGAGAGGTCGAAGGCCTCGGAAATGCCACCAGTTATCATATTAACGGCCTGCTTCTGAAGCTCCCCGAGCCCATCGGCGGCTCCGGTGTCAATGGCCCTTTTGAGTCGATCCATCTTGCTGAGAAGATACATGCGGTCCTCGAGGCGCTGTCGGGACATCCACATTGTCATGTCGCCCTGCAGGCCATTTTTTGCGCTTCCCGGCGCGAAGGGCGCACAGGAGGCCCCGACTGTGCCATGTGCAAGGAGGTCGCCGAATTGCTTGACCCGTTCCTGAGAATCCGCATCGACAGCCCGGGGGAAGAGGGCGACGTTCCGGGGCATGCCGGTGCTCGGAACATTCGCCCCTGCTATCCGTGAAAAGAGCGATCCGATGTTGGCTCCCAGAGAATCTTTTCCTACGATGGGCTTTATGTCGTGGTTTCCGTTTCCGGTGGTGTAAGATCTGACGACGGCGAGTCGGTTTGCTCGTTCAGCCAGTTTTTTAAACGTACTGCCGAAGGTCACTCCCGGAATGGAAGTCTTCACCTCACCTGTGGAGCTGCGAATCTCGGCTGGGGCATCCATTTTTGGATCAAAGGTCTCCTGCTGAGGAGGGCCGCCATGCATGAAGAGAAAGACCACAGATTTGTCCTTGAGTGGGATTCCCGCTTTTGCAGCAGAGGCTCTCCAGCCTATCAACTGCGAGAGGGATAGTCCTCCAATGCCCAAGCCTCCTACCTGCAGAAAGGAGCGGCGGCTATACGGGCTGGAGTCTGCAAAGGTAATCATTTAGAGGCTGTCTCAGTAGAGGCTTTTCCCGGTGAGGGAAAGGAGTAGAGAAGCTTTCGATCATCGGCCTGCCAGATACGCAGAATGCCATTCTCACCACCTGCCAGAATGATGGATCCATCGGCGCTGACAGCGGAGTCGTATATGAAATCGTCGACTCCCGGCAGATTCTGTCCTCCGGCTTTCAGAATCTTGTCTCCACCTCCTGTCACAATGTTTTCACCGGTTCCAACGAAGGCGATCGTGGTTAGCTCTTTTTTGAATCCGGCCTCGGTTTTTTTCTGCTTTCTCGTAGCGACGGTCCAGAGTTTGGCGACATGATCTGCTCCAGCGGAGGCAATGGTCTCACCATCGGCACTCCAGGCGACATCGAGGACGTGACTGGTGTGTCCCTCCAGTTGGGCGAGCATCTTCTGAGTACCGACCTCGTGTATGCGGATATATCGGTCTGTAGAGGAGGAAGCAATTCTTCTACCATCGGGAGAGAATGCCAAGCCGGTAATCGTGTCCTGGTGAGCCTTGATGACTCTCTGCATCTGTCCTTCATCAATGTTCCAAAGGGTCAGCGACCCATCCCGGGAAGGAACTCCTGAGCCAGCTGCGAGGAGCTGCCCGTCAGGGTGAAAGGCGAGGGAAAGGACGCGATCAGCGAAAGGCTCCTCACGCTTCTGGTCCCCAAGGGTTGTGCGGAGTTTCCACAAAGATGTCCGGGTCCAGTGGAGAACCCCCTTTTCCGAAGTTGCAGCGAGGATGTGCTCTTCGGGGCCAAATATAACAGAGGAGACCGGAGCTGAATGAAGGACATCAAGGGGCTTTCCGGTAAGCGTACTCCACAGGCGAAGCCCGCGTTCATCGGTTCCAACCGCCAGCAAAGTGCCGTCCTGTGAGAAGGTGAGTGTAGTTATCTGATGCGCCTTAAGCTGGGAGGACCTCTGCTCGATTTCCTTGAACGAGGCTTCACTCCGGGCGAGTGATTGAGTGGCCTGCACCGAAGTGGATTCTGCAGTCTGCAGGCGCTCGGTGGCCCGGGCAGTATCTTTTATCGTAAGATCCCGAGTTCGTTCGGCGTTTTGAAGATTGCGCTCGGCGGTAACAAGGTCATTTGCGGCCTTGGTTGCCTCTTCAGCGGCTTTCTTTGCTGCAACCTGAGCTTCTCCGAGGGCGGAATCTCCACTGGCTTCGAGCTCCACAACGCGTTTTTTCGCGGCCTCGTTACTCGAGCGTTTTTCTGCCGCAGTGACCTCCTTCCCTCCCAGATCCTTCTGAGCCTCTGCGACTTTGCTGGAATCATTCTGGGTCTTGGCTTTGAGCTGCTCGAGTTCCTTCGCTATTCCTTCTGCCTGTTTTTTACGAAGTTCTGCAATACGCTTGGCCAACTCGAGATTCTGTTTTGAGCGCGTTTGCTGCTGCTGGAAATCCAGATCACCCTTCAGTTCTTGCTGCAGCTTGCCGTCCTGCACGGACCAGATCTTGATTACTCCGTCTTCTCCTGCAGTGGCGACTTGGTTGGTGTCGTCGTGGAACGCGACTGCCCTTATCGGTCCCCCGTGATTGAATGTCCGGATGACGCGTCCCGTTGAATCCCGTAGCTCGAGAAGACCCTGGATCCGTGCAGATAGTAGTTGTCCGCCTCCTGCACCAGTAGCGTAAAGAGCCACGATCTGCCCTTCAGTTTTCCATTCAGTCTGGCCTGTGGCCTCGGGAGCTACGGCCGCATCCTTTGCGAAATCAGCCAGAGGGATAAGTCGGATCGAGCCATCTGCACAACCGACAGCGAGCTTGGATCCTCCAGCAAGCACTGCAAGACTTCGTCCTCCGGAAGGCGTATCCACGCGAGAGGTCTGAGTGGGATTGGAGAGGTCCACACGGATTATGGCCGTATCATCAGATGCAGAGAAAAGGTATTTTCCGTCGGGAGAATACTGGAGAGCACTGATCGCCGTATCGTGTAGCTTTAGCAGGACTGGGCTCTCAGGTTGGGCAAGATCCAGAATGGCAACATGTCCTTTGCTATCCCCGGCAGCAGCTTGAGTGGTGCCGGAGTGGGCTGCAAGGACGGTGGCAGCCTCCTTCAGAGGGAGCGCCAGAGCTGCTGGAGGCACAACGCTACGCTCCCATAATTTGACTGAGCGATACCCTCCTGAAGCGAGTGTTCCGCGGGAATTAAAGGCGAGAGTATGAACAAGATCACGATGGGCCGTGCCGGGACTTCCAGCAGGGTCAATAAGTTCTGCGTCAAGATTACCAGAGCGTAGATCGTAAACATGCAGCCGATTCCCGTTGCCTGTGGCCGCGAAGCGGGCATTATCCGAAATGGCGACAGCGTAACTCGAGTGGACGCCTTCCAGGGGCTCCCACTCTATTGGCCCAGCGAGGATGGAGGAGGAGTTGCCTTCACCACCCTGCTCGATCCAAAGTCTCAGTAGTGCGAGATCTGCAGGGTTCAGGTTGGATGCATTCGACTTGTTGTTATTAGGAGGCATGAATTCCTCCTCGAGATGAGCCGCCGTTGTAAAAACGAGGCTCTCCATTGGTTTGCCGGGAACGAGAGCGGGACCGCTGTCTCCTCCGATGAGCATTTCCTCCGGAGATTCCAGATTCAGATCGCCTTTGGCCTTCTGCTCGTTGTGACAGGCAAAGCAGTTTTTGCGAAGAAAGGGAACAACCTCGCTGGCGAAATCGACCTTAGTGCTCCGCGTCAGTTCGGCTATTGGCAGACCCTCTGCAGCAACGATGTTCTGAGACTCTGTCAGAGCGAACCCAACGACCAAGGAATACCATATAAGGGGTGATCTCATTTCGGAGCGTCTGTCGGTGCTGGGTGTACCAGCACGGTAATCAATTTTGAGTGGGTTGTATGCTTACGATCTTTCTCCTTCGCGACATCATGCGCCCGTTTCAGGTGCTCAGAGGCCTTTTGCCTGGCAGCGGCCGCCCGCTTCACCTTTTGTTCTGCGGCTGCAGCAAATTTCTGGGCCTCTTCGAAGAGTAGTTTTTTGTCTGACACTAATTTCTCGAGAGTTTCCCGGGCATCTACCGAGGCGGCGGCGAGATTTTGTTCCGCTTCCTGCAGAGCTTGCTGGGCGGGGGCTATTTCGGACTTGGATTGTTCAGCTTCCTTCTGCGTTTCCTTTTCCAGTTGGATGATTCTGGCTTCCTCTGCCTGGGCACGTTCTACCGAGGAGAGGTTGTGCCTGTGTTTTATAGTGCTCTCACCACGAAGACTGAAGGTCCACAGTCCCGGCGCGGCCTTGAATTCAGCTGTGCTGCCAAACGTGATTTCTACTTTTCCCTCGCCGGCATCCTGTTTCAGTTTTACTGAGGGAGGTTTAGTGTGAGGAAGGCCGTGAACTGCGATAACCAGATCGCCTTTCAATCCCATGGACTTTTCAATCTTGAATGGGATTTCCAGTTTTTCTCCGAGGGTTATCTCATAATGATCCGAAGCTGGCTGAATCATCAAGGGTGCCGGTTCGTCTGCGGTGACAGAGAGAGGCAGCTGGCAGGAAAGGCGAGATCGGGTGAACTCGGTATCTCGATTGCCGATGGACCAGGAGATGGTTCCGGGCCGGGCAGTCCGTGTGGTATCACCTGCCGTTCCGACTACTCTCACGAAACCTTGCCAGTTATCGACATCCTCGGTCCCATAAAGAACCAGCGTTGCAGACTCTTTCCCTGCTGGAAGGATGACGGGGGGGCAATCAATTCCATCGGGGAGCCCTTGCACTGAGAGGGAAATGGAATTCTTAAATCCATTTCTACGAATCGCAAAAACCCTCAGAAGAGTTGTCCCGCCTCGCCGGATTAACGCACTGTAGCGAGAGATCGCCTTGGTGGCCTTCGGAGGAGCTGCATACCATGCGGTGGCCACCAGATCGTAATCGGGTGCGCCCGGATGGATGATCAGGCGGTAAAAATCCGCAGGGCCGCCACCACCGGTGTAATCGTGAATTCGGAGGCGGTAACTGCCATCACTTGGAGGCGTAAAGAGCAGCGAGCAATCATTGGTTCGGAATGGAAAATCGAGTCCTCCCGGATTTCCCCCTGAGTCATCGTTACTGGCAATTTCCTTGAAACGTTCAATCCCCTCAGCATCTACGGTAACATGATCTATCCACAGGGCAGAATCAGAGCCTGCCCGGATCCGGCTTGCTATGCATTCGATCCAGAGAGGCTGTCCTCCTTGAGCTTCGAACCGGTATTGGTCGAGGTCTCCCTTGGTGTCAAAACGGGCGTGGATCTCGCTGGGAATTTGGATTGCCTGCTCCTGCCCCTCATTTCCCTCGATTATCGGAAAGCGGGAAAAACCAATCCGGATGGGATTAGATCTCCTGCCATTTGACTCCAGACGCCAGATCATTCCGGGCACAAGAGACGGGTAAATTCCTCCCGCTTGTAGTTCGAGAGTTTCCCCTAGGTTCAACGGAATCTCAACCTCGATACTCTCCAGTTCCTCGTGCCCGAGTCGGATCCCTTCGCCGGGACTGCCTCCCGGGAGATTACGTCCATAGATCTTAAATTTCCCGGTGCTACCATGGGGTCCTGCAGGTGGATCGATAAAATCGATATGAGGAGCATCGGTTACAATCAACCGGTAGGGGTAATGCACTCCGCCTGCGTAGGTAAAATCGTGAACACGAATCAGGTAATGATCATCTCTGGGTGCAGTAAAATCAAGAAGAGGATCCCGTCCGCTGGTGTCCCTGTCGGACTTGTATTCGTGTCCGTCACTGTCCGCGATGGAAATCGTGCCATCCATCCGGGAGTCGATAATTTCAGCCTCACAACGGATAATGACACGCTGTCCCTGCTTGAGGCTGACTTTATAATGGTCTACTGCCGCAGCATCTGCATGTCCGTTGATCACCGTGTTGATAGGGACTTCTTCTGCTGTTTCCGGTGAGTGATTCACCTGATGGACCCTCTCCGGAAAAGAGCTTACCGCAAAGGCACGCGGTGCAGTCATGCCGAGCCGGGTCGCAGCGACAACTTCGTAGACGCCGGGTGCCACATCTGGTGCGACAGAAATCAAGTAGTTAAGCGCTTTATGGCCGGCAGGGGTGAACTCGGTGGATTCCGTCGGGATCTGCTCGCACTTGATACCCGGGTGCGAAAAAAGTAGCCCTGTGGTCTCTCCAAGTTCAGCGCCTCCAATAACGACTTCCACGGTCTGTCCAGCTTGGCCACCTTGCGGAAAGATGGTTTGGAGATCAGGGTGAGGGAGCTGAGCCTTCGCCAAAGAGGCTCCAATAAGGAGGCAAGTGGTGAGGATGCTTCGCCCTCTGGTATTTGAGCTGATCATACCAGATGGACGGTTAGTGATTGAAGAGAAACTCCTTGGTATTGAGAAGCGCCCAGATCAGATCTTCATAAGGTTCACGAGCGAGGGCCTCTGGCGATGGCTGTTTTTTCTGGGCATCCTCGCTCAGGGTAGCAGGGTCCACCGGAGTGCGTTTGCGATGGAGATACCGGATCCCTACTTTCAGCTCTTCCGGGCTGGGAGCTCGTGAAAACGCTCGGCGATACAATTCGCTAATACGCGCTTCATCACTGAATTCCGTCTTCTTAACCAGAAGAGCAGCACGCGCATTATCCGAGGAAAGTTTGTTCCGGATATTGGTGGAATTGACGAGATGGAGGGCCTGTGCAAGGTTTACGTCGTCTGCCCGTTCGCATTCGCATGCACTATTCATGTCCGGACGACCGAACACCGAAAGAAAGTAGGATTCCTTGGTAAACTGATCATCAGGGAGTTGGACCGCTCTAATACCCTGGGGCTGTCCACTGAACGTTTCCTTTGCGTTGGTGACCGTATTGATTCCATCGAGAAGAATCTCGGCAGGTAGACGGCGGGGATAGAACCGAGAGTAATTTTGCCGGTCATCAAGATTAAAATCGTTGGGAATGGAACTGAGTTGGTAGGTGGTGCTATTACAGATCGTGCGGACAAGCGCCTTCAGATCATATCCGCTTTCGACAAAACTCTCTGCGAGGGCGTCGAGAAGCTCGGGGTGGGTTGGAGGATTGGTGACGCGCATATCATCCTCCGGGTCAACAATACCGCGTCCAAAGAAGTGTTTCCAGTAGCGGTTCACCAGCATTCTCGCGAAGAAGGGATTATCTTCGTTGGTCATCCAGTCAGCGAGGGAGTCCCGGGGGTCATGATGCTGATCAAGGATAAGCTCCTCCCCTCCGAGTGGTCTCGGTGGGAGAGCGCGCCCGCTTCTGGGATTCTTAGCGCTTGCTACTCCAATTTTGTTGAAGATGACCTCTTCTCCTGGTTGGGCGCCGGGTTTACGTCCGATCTTTGAGAAGAATGCCTCAAAACCGTAATAATCGTCCTGACTCCATTTCTCATACGGGTGCTGATGACATTGGGCGCACTGTAGTCGCTGGCCGAGAAAAATTTGGGCAACGTCCTGTAACTGTTCCTTACTGTCCTTGACAGTGCGATACCAGATGACCGGTGGATTATTGCCGACTTCCCCGGATGCCGCAACAAATTGGCGGACGAACGAGTTGTAGGGTACGTTGTGGTGGAGGGAATTCCGGATCCAGGAGTGAAAAGCAAAACTACCCCTTGCATGATGAGCTGAGGCCCGTTTGTTGCGAAGAATGGCTGACCACTTCCCTGCGAAGTAATCTGCGTAGTCAGTGCTGGCAAGCAGCTGATCAATCTTGCGAGCCCGTTTTTCCGGATTCGTATCAACGAGGAACCTATCTGTTTCCTCGAGGGTCGGCAGGCGCCCAGCAATGTCAATTGTGGCCCTGCGGAGAAAGGTGGAGTCATCACTCAACGATGAAGGAGGAAGGCCAAGAGTACGAAGCTTGGTAAAGATGTGCTGGTCTACGAGGTTGTCCGAGGAAGGCAAATTATCGACTGGCGCCCCCAGAGGAATTGTTGCCCGAAAGACACCAACATGCTCCTGAAAACGGATCATCACAGAGGCGCTTCCTGTTCGTTCCTTCATGGTCACAAGTCCTCGGTCACTCACGATCGCCATTTCTTCGTCATTGGACTCATATTGAGCGATACGGGTGACGTCCTTGCTGGATCCGTCATCGAAGTGGGCGACTACTCTCAGCTGCTGAACAGCCTTGGCGCTTGTCAGGCGCTCTTGCGGTTCAACCGAGATTCTATTTACCGGAGAGTCACCCTCGGATCCATAAGGGAGGCCCTGCCGAATCCAGCGGACAATGGTCTTGTAGTCATCACTGCCTCGATTGAGGCGGGATCCTCCCTGATGAGGCAGTTCTCCGCTCGCTTTGAGGAGAAGCAGGCTGTGGCTTGGAGATGCCCTGAAAATGCGTCTTCCCAATCCCTCTCTGGCCAGATAGCCGTGGTCGTCTTGTGGTTCGTATCCGAGCAGTGAAAGTTTAAATCCGTTCTGGCCCTCAGCCTTTCCATGACATCCACCTCCGTTGCAGCCGTGGCGCGTAAAAATGGGTACGATTTCATTGGGGAAGCTGATCGGAAGCTGTTCGTTTGCCTGACTCACCTTGACTGCTCTCGCAATGAGCAGACCTGCGTATTTCGCGGTTATCGTAGCACTACCATTCCCGATGACGCGAATGAGGCCGGTCGGAGAGACCGTCACGACGCCGGCAGGCTCCACCGTAAATCCTGCAATCGCAGTTACATCCTCTGTTACTCCACCCTCATATTGGGTAAGCACGAGTTGATGAAGGTCGTGCGGACCTTTCATGGTGATGTCCTCCTCACTACTCCACCGAAGAGCAGCATCAACTGAAATTCGTTCGGGACTGCTCCCGGTTGCGACCAAGGCCTGCCCCTGCAGGCTCTCCTCGGATATACCGTTCCCGGTAGTTAAAATTGCCGGGAGGCTACAGAGTATAAAAAGAGAAGGCTTCACGGTTGGGACGATGGGGCTATCCAACGAGTTCGGGAATTGGGGCGTATTGACTTTCTACAAGAAAACGAGGGCGTCCGGAAAGGTCATTCACGGTAGTGCGTCGCGCATCAACACCGAGACAGTGATACAGGGTAGAGAACACTTCCGGAAATTCTACGGGTCGGCTGTTTGCTTCTCCACCGTCGCGGGTTGTTGATCCGATCACCTGCCCGTGATTCATCCCGCCTCCAGCCAGAAGAGCAGTGGACACCTTGGGCCAATGATCGCGTCCCGCATCCTTATTGATTTTCGGGGTGCGTCCGAACTCTCCCCAGACGATGACACTCACGTCCCTATCCATGCCACGGTTATGCAGATCCTCCACCAGCGCGGTAATCCCCTGATCGAGGAGCGGAAAGTCTTCCCGCGCACGTTTGAAGTTGCCTCCATGCCAATCCCATCGACTAAAACCGAGGGTGACACAGCGAGCTCCGGCTTCCACTAGTCTTCGTGCCATCAGGAACTGATCCAGCCGCTTCCATGGCCCATCAGCAGTCAGCTTCTCCGTCCCTTTTCCATACCTCTCAATGACTTTTGGATCTTCCGTGCTCAGATCAAGAGCTCTCGCTAGGCGGCTTGAAGTCAGGACCCCGAATGCCTGTTCAGTAAAGGTATCCAGTCCTGCCATGGCGCCAGAGTGATCCACCTCCCTGCGGAAATTGTCGAAGGAGCTCAGCAGGGCCCTTCGGTCTGCGAGCCGCTCAATACTGATATCCTTCAAGACCATGTCTTTCTTGCCCCCTCCACGGAAAGGGGAGAAGGCCGCATGAGAAGGACCAAGGAATCCTGATTGGCCCGGGTCGCCCCACTGGTCATGCTTGCACTTTGGGGATAGGCCGAGGAAGGAAGGCACTCCGGGCCTAGTCTGTCCAGAAAGCTTGGACAGCACCGAGCCGATGCTGGGCCAGCCTCCGGGAGGTTGCGGACCCTGGGGTTTTCTCCCGGTGAGGCACTGAACGGCATCATGACCACCCGCGGCGCCAACAATGGAGCGGATGATGGAAAACTTATCCATCATCTTGGCCATTTGCGGGAACAGCTCGCAGATTTCAATACCGGGAACGTTGGTTCCAATGGGATTGAATTCGCCCCGAATCTCGGAAGGGGCATCAGTCTTGAGGTCCCACATATCCTGATGGGGGGGGCCACCCGCGAGAAAGATCATGATAACCGCCTTGTGATCCAAAGGCTTAAGCTGGGCTTTCGACTCGGCGCGCAGAAGTTGAGGGAGGGAGGCTCCGCCCAGTCCGAGTGCGCCAATCCTCAGGAAACCGCGGCGCGTCATGCCGTCACAGAATGCTTCTCCTTTTTGGGCGGCGATAGTCAGCACGGTAGAATAAAATTTAAACTCCTTTAAGCTATCTTAGGTCTGATACGGGTCATGGCTATCGCCAAAACCCCATGACTGCGCCCACGTTTATATGTGTTCATGAGAACACTATACATGAGAAGGGCTTCGCCCAGGTGGCCTGGAGGATCCATGACCGTTTTTGTAACAACTCAGGGAACTTCAAAGCGATAAATCGACGCCCCAACTCCCTCGCTCACAGTGAAAAAGAACTCGCTATCAGAAGAAAACGCGATGGATTCGCCCTGAGGCTCAAACCGCACCGGGATCTTAATCGGGTCCTCTCTAAATAATTCGTTTAGCGGGTAGTCAGGGTTCCGTCTTTTCCAGAGGAGAGCCCCCGCTCCGGGCTGTCGCGAATGGCTTCGCAGAATGATCATGCGCCCGTCCTTTGAAATATCTCCTCCACGTATTCCCGCGGATGGAGCGAAGCTGCTTACTTCGCTGAGGGTGCGGAGAGTTCCGGGTCTCTGTGGTCCGGGTGCATGGAATACCGAAGCCACCTCTGCAGCGCCCTCACTTCGTTTCCGAGTGATGAGGTAAATGTCCTCGTTGAGGGGATCGACTAACAAAGTTTCGCACTCTCGTGGGTCAGTGGGGAATCGCATGGGAAGAACCTCAACCTCAGCCAAGGTCCGTTGCTTTTGGACAGGGATTGTGTTCAATATCGGTTCTAGGACCCTGTAAACGGTGACAGTCCGGCGGGATAAGTCATTATTCCCTGTATCGGCAACGTAGAGATAATCGCGGTCTTTTGACGGTCCCGGTCCGATAGCAATGTCCTCCCAGTCAATGGCCCAGGCTCCTTCGAGTCGAAATATCCCAAGGAGACCACCATCGGTGCCAAGAGCGAATACTCTGGCTTCGTCTCCTGAGTCATTATGGGCCCAGATTACATCTTTATTCTTTCTGCTCAGAGCGATACCTGAGATTTCCGTAAGGTTGTCGGTATGCACCCGTCCTGTGCGAACACCCGGTTTCGACCCTGCGGATTCGAGGGCCCACCATCCGACACTCAGCAAGAGAAGGACTAAGATGAATCCGAAGAATCGATCACTCCTCAATTTTCTGCCGTGCTTTCCTAGTTTCATCGAGATTCAGTTTGTTTGTTCTCGGTTAGATCCTGTAGCATGGCCCTACCGGCTTCGCTGGAAACAATAACAAAATTCTCTGTCAAATGGCTACTTATGTATACGAGACGATTCCAGAAAATGCTGATGAAAAGCCCCGCCGTTTTGAAGTTCAGCAGAAAATGACGGAAGATGCTCTGACACATGATCCGGAGAGCGGTCTACCGGTTAAACGGATCATCACCGGCGGATGCGGGATTGTTACCCATGGAACCAGTATCCTGTCCATGCGCTCCCGAGGATCAAAGTAGGGCTCAGTGTTATGCTGGACATGGCAAATGGGGTCTTCCTTCCATTACCGGGGCAAAATGGATGGCTGGGTCCGAATGACGGGAGCAGCTGACAAGTCTCTGCGAATCTGAACTGACAACTCAGATTTCGTGCCGTATCAAGAGAGAGCTCAAAGGCCATTAACCCACGATGCCTCGATTTTTTATACGCTCTTTGGTAGCAGCTCTGCCCCCTTTGGGTGGTGTTGCCTTCGCGGGGGTGGAAGTCGCGCCTCGAGAAATGCCGCCGCCGCTTTCCCGCAAAGTTGATTTTGCTGAAGACGTTAAACCGATTCTGGCCAAAAGCTGCACGATCTGTCATGCGAACGGGAAAAGCAAAGGCGGATTTAACATGGACCATATCCACTCCTTTGTCGGAGGAGGTGATAGTGGCCCGGCGGTCGTTTCAGGAGACAGTGGAAAAAGCCTGCTCGTCGAGCTGCTTCTCAGCAATGACCCTGACGAGAGGATGCCTGTCAAAGGGGATCCGCTGAGTCTTGAGGAGGTTGCGATCATAAGGACTTGGATCGACCAGGGTATGCAGTGGGAAAAGGGGTTCACTTTTGCGAAATTTCGTAATGCTCCTATCGCGCCCCGGAAAGTGGCTCTGCCCGGAGGGAATTCTGCCAACCCGGTTGATCGGTTTCTCTCTCCGTACTACGCCGCAAATAAGATCGAGGAAGCCCCGCCAGTGAGAGATGAAGTTTTCGCCAGACGAGTGTATCTGGATGTCCTCGGGATTCTGCCGACAGCGGGGGAGTTACAATCCTTCAAGCAGGACCCCAATACGGACAAGCGTGAGCAGTTGGTGGAGAATCTCCTGTCGGACAAGAAGAACTATGCAGAGCACTGGGTGACGTTCTGGAATGACAACCTTCGCAACAGTTATACCCGTCAGTATCACGGGGGAGGGGGAAAGCCGATCACCGGATGGCTAAAGTCCGCCTTGTCTGAAAACAAGCCTTACGATCAGTTTGTGAGGGAGCTAATCGATCCAGTGGGAGGCTCTGATGGTTTTATCAAGGGGGTGGCTTGGAGAGGAACTGTAAATGCGTCACAGGTAACTGAAATGCAGGCAGCTCAGAATGTGGCGCAGGTATTCATGGGGCTGAATATCAAGTGTGCCTCCTGTCATGATTCCTTCATCAACGACTGGACTTTGAAGGAGACGTATTCATTTGCAGCAATTTTCGCTGGTGGGCCACTTGATATTCATCGCTGTGATAAGCCTACCGGAGAAAAAGCCGAACCCGCCTTTCTGTATCCAGAGCTCGGCACGATCGATCCGCAGGCCTCTCCGGGGCAACGGGTCGCGCAGCTAGCGAAGATCATGACCTCTCCGGAAAACGGACGGATGACCCGGACAATAGTGAATCGTTTGTGGGCTATCTTCTTCGGCCGTGGGCTAGTCGAGCCTGTCGACGAGATGGACAACCCGGCCTGGCATGCTGATCTGCTGGACTGGCTTGCGGTTGATCTGGCGGAGAGTGGCTACGACCTGAAACACACCATGAGTGTTCTTCTTAATTCCCGGGCTTATCAGCGACCAGCGGTCTCTCTCGATGAGGAGGCGGATGAGTTTGTCTTCCGGGGTCCGGTGGTCCGTCGGATGTTCGCTGAGCAGTTTCTTGACGGATTGGATCAAATCATTCTGGCAGCAAAGGATTCGCCGGCGGCAGCGCGTGGGACCGGACGTAAGCGTGCTGGTTCGCGAAATCTTGATCGGTTGATGCGGACGCTGGGAAGGCCAAAGAGAGACGTCGTAGTTACTCGTCGCGAATCAAGAGCGACCACTGCGCAGTTTATCGAATTATCTAATGGTAGATCCGTGGCCGATCTGGTGGCGAAGGGAGGGAAGGAATGGCTCGATTCGGGACGCGCGCCGACAGTTCTTGTGGAGGATCTTTTTGTAAGTTCGTTCGCTCGAGATCCCTCGGTAAAGGAGCTGGAATCAGCTTTGGATATTATCGGTCGACCCGTAACCGCACGTGGGATAGAAGATTTGTTGTGGATGCTGGTGATGCATCCAGAATTTCAGTTAATTCAGTAAGTTGCCGTGTAGAGCGCCAAGGTTATGACTACCCCAAAAAACCGCCGTGATTTCCTCTCTTCAGCCTCGGCTGCCACCCTCGGGGCGTTGGCAGCTGGTTACCCCTCAAGTAGTGCTCTGGCAAAGTCTGGGAATCTCAACTCTACAGCTGATACGGTGATCGTGCTGTGGATGGGGGGAGGAATGGCGAGCACGGATACTTTCGATCCCAAACGCTACGTTCCCTATGAAAAGGGCTTGGATCCGAAGAGAGTGCTTTCCACCTTCCCGGCCGTCGATACCGTTGTGGATGGGCTCCAGTTTACGGAGGGTCTTGAAAAAATCGGTCGCGTGATGGATCGGGGAACCCTGATCAAGACGTATCAGGCAGCAGATTTGGGATTTATTCTTCATAGCCGGCATCAGTATCACTGGCACACCGCCTACGAGCCGCCCCTCACCGTGGCAGCGCCTCATATCGGGTCATGGATCTCGCGTACTCTGGGTCCATTGAATCCTGATCTCCCGGCATTCATTGATATTGGACAAACGTTTGATGGCGGTGAAAAGGAATCCCTCAAGGCATTTCATACCGCTGGGTTCCTCGGAAGTGAGTTTGGCCCTTTCTTTCTTGTGGAACCCGACCAGGCCGTGGAGGCGGTGAAACCTCCTCCGGGGATGAGTGACGAGCGTTTTTCGAAGCGCTATCAGGCGTATAAGAAGCTTCTTGCTGACAGTCCGATCCAGCAGCATGGA
>MDTD01019513.1_pt1 | contig 31676 bp, 25 predicted proteins | sample 811221 | NCBI WGS metagenome assembly MDTD01 (sample SAMN05326646, study PRJNA326480) | marine metagenome | isolation source: seawater | place: Pacific Ocean: South West | collected 2011
AAGCGTATCGGACGTGGCTCAATGAGAGTTTTCTCCGGCACGTTGTCGAGCAGTAGGTCGCGGGCCGTTTCTTCGTCCATGAAGTCATTACAGTAGACCAGGCCATTGCCGGCACGATGCTGTAACGGTATCCGCCACTGCCAGCCCACTTTATGGGCAATTGCTCTGGTGTAAGGCTTAGGGTGCTCTGAGAGTTCACTCTGAACTGCCCATGCGCGATTCGCGGGAAGCCAGTGGCTCCAGTCATCGAAGCCTGTTTTTAACGCGCCCTCGGACAGCAATGCTCTGAAGCCCGTACAGTCGATAAAGAGATCACCGTCAATGCGGTGACCATCGTCGAGCACCAGAGCTTCGATAAAACCATCGTTGGGGCAGGTGTCGACCTGGTTAATCTTTCCCTCAACGCGAGTGACGCCGGAGGCCTCCGCCATTTTGCGAAGGTACATCCCGTATTTTGATGCATCAAGGTGATAGGCGTAGTTGAGCTTGTTTTCAGTGGTGATAGCAAAGCGCTCCGCCTCTGCAGCTTTCAGCTCAGGACAGTATTCGCCGTACTGTTCGGCGAGCCCCAGTTCTTGTGCTCGCAGCCAGAAATGATGAAACCCTGCCGCCCACGAACCTTTCCCAGTATCACCAAATGAATGGAAGTAGTCTTCGCCCTCTGTTCGCCAGTTCTCAAAGCGAATACCCAACTTGAAGGTGCCGCTGGTCAGCTTGATGAAATCGGGTTCGGGTATTTGAAGCAGTCGATTGATAGTCAGTATCGTGGGGATGGTCGCTTCACCAACCCCGACCGTGCCAATCTCTTCAGACTCCACCAGGGTAACAGAGAGTTTTCGGCCAACGAGACGCGATAGGGCAGCCGCCGCCATCCAGCCGGCGGTGCCGCCACCGGCAATGACTACGCGCTCTACTTTCCGTTCAGACATTGCACTCTTACCGTTTCAATGAATTTGTCAGTTCCGCCCGCAATTGCCGGGCTAGCGAATCTGAGACGTTATCTAGCCGGCCCCAGCTAGCCTCTGGCAGATGCTCGAGGTGCTGCGTGTCCTCGGCAAATACATAGTGGTCGAATATTGATTTTAGCGCGTTGCGCTGATGAAGTGGCAGGGATCGGATGCTTAGAAAAGCATGTTTTAAGGCCTCAGTGGGTGAGCCATAAACTCCCGGCGTCTCCTGCCACCAGAAATTCACTAGTCCATTGATGGCTGACAGCGATTCGACCTGATGCCACCACATATTGGGTATGTAAATAACATCGCCCGGTTCTAGCGTGGTTACAACCGCATTACGCTCCGCCTCGGCAAATCGCGGAAATTGCTCGTAGTCAGGGTTTTCGAAGTCCACCATGCTGATGGGTTGGCCTGCGGGGGTAAGATCCCAGGGGCCAACGTACAGGTTGGCCACCTGCTCAGGTGGAAATAAGGTGAATCTGCGCTGCCCGATGACACAGCCTGCAATATTACGCGGGAAGTCAAAGTGCGCAGCCACTCTGGACTGGTTGCCAATCCACAGGCTAGTCATGACGGCTGGAAGGCTCATCGGCAGTGGATGTGCTTCGTTAAAGCCAGGTAACCAGACGCTGGTCTGCGTTGAACCCACGTAAAGCGACGGTGGGTCTGGTTCGTCCTTGAGTGACAGTAGCTTGCTAAATACCTGATCAAGCCGGGTATTTACCTGCACGAAATTAAAACCGGAGACGTCGTCATTGTAGAAGAAGCGACCTTTGGACTCCGATTCTGCAAGAAAGGCACTGATGGGTCTGCCTTGATAGAAGCTAGCCAGATATTCGAGCGCTTTCTCAGCACTCTCGGCTGCGTATTGAACAACGGGCCATTCCTTTAGATAACCCCGCGCAACCCACGGCGTATCCGAAGTCAGCAAGGCTTCTGAGGGCGGAGACCCGGCTGGTAGATCCACTTCGGTAATCGGGGGCGCGTTGTTACAGGCGGGCATAGCGCGTTAACCCATAACCTTCTGATTTTTTAGGTCGATCAGGCGCTTGAGCTGTGATTGGGACGCAACCATCATATAGGCAGGGAGTAAATGACCACGACGATGTAAGTCTGTCATAGCTTCCTCATTGAGCACCTGCAGTTTTTCATCATCCACTGCATAAAACCCTTCCAGAGCGTGATCCTGTCCGTTACGCAGGGTGATTTTGAGTGTTATCGGAGTGATGAGGCCGTGCTGCGCTAGTGCCTCAGCGAACGGGGGCGTCGTTGTATGCCCTACGTGAATTCCTTCGAGCATCGTAGCCAAGCGATCAAGATATTCAGTGTTTCCCCCAAACTCTAGAAAAAGTGGCTCCCCCTCAGTTTCACTTATGTTGGGGTGGTCCATGTCGATGGCCACCACGCGGGCGGGCTCACCTGTGTCGGTCTGGCCGTCAACGGCTATCATTAGGGGGCCCCGTTGAACCAGCATGGGGATGTACTGGCTGTGCCATTGCGCATCGTCGATGAAGAGATTCTCTCCCTGCTCAAATCCGAAGAGGGCAATGGGCTGGAAAGTGTTCTCCTCCGGATTTTTGTAAAACATGAGCGGGAAGTTGCTTTGCAACGCACGCATCTCACTCGTGTAAACAGGAGAGAACATGATCTCATCCGAGATGCTGGGGGTTTGTTTTATGCGAACTTGCGCGTGCTGCACATTGTTTAACTTTTGAATATTACTCAATGTCTATCCCTTAAATCGCTGCGAAGTTCTTCTCTTGCACTTGATTCATTAAAAATCGATTAGGAGGAAGGTGCTGGCTATATCGCTGTGCTTTCTTTTCTGCCTCGGCAAAGAACCGTAGCGCCGCTTCCCTCTGGTGTTGGTTATTCCTAAGCTGCGAGGCGGTCACCGCTGATTCGAAACCCATACCGTAAAGAACGTATTGGTAACTTGCAGACGGAAACATTTCATCGCTTCGCCTGTCGTCATAATACCAAGGCGCCCGTGATCGCCACAGTAGAAGATTCTCCGCCAATGTTTCCGGCACAGATTCAGCCTCTCGGTTATCCTGCCAGTACTGAGAGTCGGTTCGCTGAGATAGCGCATAGTGAAGCTTCAGGAAGTCGATAATTTGCTCCCAGCGACTGGAGAACTCACGATTGAAGCGCTTAGCTACCACCGCCATTGTCGCTCTGTCATGTGGTAACTGCTCTGCGATCGCTGATGCGCTGAGTTCGATCAGAACTAGCGCTGAGGCTTCGAGCGGCTCAATAAAGCCTGCTGATAAGCCAACTCCCACGCAATTTTTGACCCAAAACCGTTCGCGATAGCCGGGCTCAAAGCTGAGCAGCCGAGGAGCTAATCCATCCAGCCCTGCCGCTCGTCCGGTAGACTTTAGGTACTGATCAAGAACCTCTTCCGTTTCGGTGGCCGACTGATAGTCGGTTGAAAATACGTGTCCTACACCTCGCCGATGCTGGAGCCCAATATCCCACACCCATCCATTGCGCTGGGCTGTGGAGTGCGTTGTTGCAGCGATTGGCGCATCGTCATTGTCGTAGGGCACTTGAACGGCCAGGGCGGCGTTATTGAAGAGATATTGGCGCTGGGACTTCAGTGAAACACCATAGTGTTCGCCAAGTAGCACGCTTTTAAAACCTGTGCAGTCAATAAACAGGTCACCCTCTATGTCGCCGGCTTGTTCTGTTTTTATCGCACTAATGTAACCATGATCATCACAGAGAACCGCGGATACATCGGCTTCGATATGGGTTACACCGAGCCTCGACACGGCATTCTCTGTCAACAACGCGGCAAACTTACCTGCGTCGAGGTGGTATCCATAATTGACGGTGTAGGCGTAACCTGGAATGCCAATTTGTTTTGGTGCACGTCCGAGCTCGCAGACCGCATATTGAGGAGTGACCGCTTGTGCGAACGACAGGTTGCCGGCTTCACCGCTTAGCCAATATTCAGCAAGATTAACCGTCTCAAAGCCCTCAGGCAGCGAGAAGGGATGGTAATAGGGCTCATCGGCTAGGTTGAGCCAGTCCTTGAACCACGTTCCTTGCTTCATTGACGCGTCGCACTGCCTGATGAAGTCCGCTTCGTCTATGCCGATATTCTTGAGCGTAGTTCTCATGGAGGGCCAGGTGCCTTCACCGACACCCACTGTCGGTACATTGGGTGATTCGACCAGGGTGATAGCGATGCCACTGTTGCCCGTCTGGAAACGCGCAGCAAGGATGTTGGCAGTTAGCCAACCGGCGGATCCGCCTCCCACAATAACAACTTTTTGCATTCGCTCGCTCATATGAAATGGCTATTTTGGGTTCGATGTCGAGTGTAAGACTTTGTTGTTCCTACAAAAACAAAAAACCGCCCAGAGGGCGGTTTTCGGAGAGTGATATTCCTTCAATATTACAGGTTGTAACGGAAACCGACGTTGTAGCGGGCGCCAATCTGTCCTACGCCATATGTCTGGTAGACGCTACGACCGTGTGAACGGAATGTCTCGTTTGTGATGTTGATACCTTCAACATAAACCACCAAGCCATCAGAGACTTCGTAGGTGATATTGCCGTCCCATTGCTCGTACTCTGTCTGGTAGCCGGGCTTGATGTCGCCGCCAGTGTAGTAGCCATCACGCCAGTTGTACGCGACACGGGCCTGAATACCGTACTTATCGTAGAAGAGCACGAAGTTTCGCGTATCAGACAGGCCTGAAAGTGCGAACTGGCTACCGGTTTGCTCGTTAACATAGGTCGCTGAGCCGTCAGCCAGAGTCATGTTGGCGATGAAACCAACACCGGTATCCCAGAAGTTGTGCTGCCAAGCCAGCTCCCAGCCGTCGATACTTTCATCACGGTCACTGTTCGTGAGCGTGTTGACGTTAAATGGAACAGGGTCATCCCGGCCAACAACACCGGTAATGACTTGGTTCGCGGCGTCAACGCCTGGTTGGTCAGCAAAGTTCGCGAAAATGTAATCGCGAATCTCAGCGTTGCCAGGGTACTCACCATTTTGTGCCTGCAGTGCAGCAGCGGCTTCTTGATACAGCGGCCCGAGACCTGGGCTTGCTAGCTGGTCATTGAGGATGACATCTTCAAGAACGCCACCTGCGATCCAGTTGCGGACTTCCTTATCGAAGTAGCCAGCAGAGATGTAGCTTGCATCGCCGTAGTAGTACTCAAGTGAGAAATCGAAGTTATCAGACTCGTAAGGGAGTAGACCAGGGTTACCCACAGACGCGATCGCCTCGCCGGGAATGCCTTGATCGACACGAGTAATGGTGGGCAGATTTAATGTGCCAACCAGCGATCCGTAACCCGCACGCGCAATGGTTTGGCTCGCAGACGCCCGAAGTACGAGGTCGTCCGTTAACTCCATATCGAAATCTATCGAAGGAAGGGTGAAGTCATACTCACCTGCCAGAGCGGAGGGAACGCTTCCTTCGGCACGAATGATTTCGAATTCGTTGGTTGAACGCCATTCAACACGGTCATAGGCCTGCGCTGCGGTGCTAGAAACCACTTCGGTCTCCTCGTAACGCACGCCTGCGCGAACATTGAAGGGACGATTGAGAATTTCACCGGCGAAGTTCAGCTGCAAATAAGCCGCTACGCTGTCTTCCTCGAAGAAGTCCTCACTGTCCGGCGTTGAGCTCGCACAGAAACCAGTTCCGCAATCACCACCGTCGCTGGCTTGCGCGAGGTGCATTGGGTCGCTTTCGGGCAAGCTCTGGAGGAATTCCGCACGTCGCGCGAGGTCTTCCATGTTCGCCATGAAGAAGTTGTTATTCACCTGATTGCCGCCCGCCAATTCGCTGTAGACACCGGCAAGCGAGGCTGGCACAACAAGGTCTGCAACACTACCAAAGGCTGAGGTCTGGTTTTGGCCCCAGGTGTTTCGCTGTACGTTAGAACCAGCAGTGTAGTTGTCGACTTCTGTTTGAGCCGCGCCAAAGTCAATCGTCAAGGTATCTGTCAGCTGGAAGCTACCATCGAACTGTACCTGCTCGATGCCCATATCAGCCCAGCTATTGCCAAAGACCGAGCCAGAGATTTGCAGATCATCCGGTGAAATTGGCTCGGCCATGCCCAGCGTCAGGATTGGTAACTCATTGCGGTAATCAACAGAGGTCAATTCACGACCAAAAATCGACATAGAGATCTGACCTGAACTGCCGAACGGGCTGTTGGGCGTTCGGGTTGCTTCAGAGTCGTGGTAATCAAGCTCAAGGCTTAATCGATCTGTTGGATCCCACTTTAGATTAAGACCTGTCGATTTTCGCTCATTGATCGATGCATCAACAAAGGCACCCATTGAAAAGTCGGGTTGGTTGTTCGTCTCTGTGTAGACCAGAGGGCTGACGACACCACCTTCATTAATCCAGTTGCCTGACTGGCCTGTTGGACTGAACCACACAGACATGCTGTTTCCGGTGTGGCGCAAATCAAGTTCCGCATAGGTGTAGTCGAGAGTGGCTGTCAGTGTCTCGATAGGACTCCATTGCAAGGTGACCTGAGCATTTGTTCGCTCACGATCCCACTCGTCAAGCGAGTACGTTTGCTGCTGGGGGAGACCAACAATATCGCCCTCGGAGGGCCCATTGATTTGCTGCCCGTTGTCGGGGATGCCGACGCCATCACGCTCAAGCCAGTTACCGTTCGATGCGGATGCCTGTCCTGACTGACGCTCTTGGAAACTACCGGTGACCGAAATGCCAACGGTGTCGTCCATGAAGGTCTGCGAGACCAGGAATGCAACTTCAGGTGTCCACTCGTCGCCCGTGAAGGAGCTCTGATCTTTAACACCTTTGGCACTGATCGATGTGCGCAGGCCGGGGTTGTCGAGAGGCTTTGCAGTCAAAACATTGATGGTGGCACCAATGCCGCCTGTTGGAATGCTTGCCTGAGCAGTTTTGTAGACCTCAACGCCCGATACGCTCTCTGAAGCGATATCACCGAAGTCAAACGAACGACCGAAACCGCTGTGGGTTGGCATCTGGCGACCATTCAAAGTCACCAGATTAAAATCAGCCCCGAAGCCACGAACTGTTACGCGAGCACCTTCACCGCGGTCTCGATCAATGGCAACACCAGTGATTCGCTGCAGTGCCTCTGCGAGGTTCGTATCGGGGAAATCACCGATGTCCTCAGCGGTGATCGCGTCCACAACACCAGTTGCGTCTCGCTTGGTGTCCATCGCACGCTTCAGGCTCGATCGGATACCTGTGACTACGACTTCTTCCATTACCTGATCATTAGCGTTTTCGCTTTGCTGCGCAGCGACTGGTGCAGCAGCAACCGCGCCCAGCGCAACAGACACTGCGAGCGATACGCGTTTTTTAGCAAACAAGTGACGATCCATGTTTGGAGTAACCCCGACTAGTTATTGGTTAGAAATATTTTGCAGACGCTAACATCCCACGAGCGCCAGCGGTAGGACAGGTGGCATGAGACAAGTCGGGATATCGGTGCGGTAAATGGGAAGCTCCTGCTCCGTCTACAATTTTAGGGCACAACACTGGCTCTGTTACGCGTGAACTGTCGACATTTTAGGGCCTATAAAACAAGGGGAAGTGCGATTCGAGCCGTTTCCATTTGACCTCTTCTGGCGACCCTACCGTCGCAAACATCGTGCATCCCAAAGGGTCCAGGCAGTATTTTCATGCCTTCACCGACTTCTCTCGGAAGCCCCCGTGTTTGCCGATGAAGTCGGGGTGCCTTATCGGGATTAACTGCTACCCGCTTTGAGTAAGGTAGCGCTGCGGATGAGGCGGTATGAAAAACAACACGAACAAAACTGTGCAGGGGAAAAACGTGCGATTACACTATAAATTGATGGGCTTACTTTTGTCCGCTGGCGTCCTATCTGGCTGCCAAGGCCCAACTGCGGGGAACAATGTCGATCTGACCTGTGCGCCGGTGGCGTCTGATCGTGCTGCGATGGTTTCCTGTGCGACATCGATTGTTGAGCAACTGTCGGTTGAGCAGAAAGTTGCGCAAATGATTCAGGGCGAGATTCGTGGGCTCACGGCAGACGATGTAAAAAAGTACGGTTTGGGGAGCGTTCTTAACGGTGGTGGCGCATTTCCGGGAGGGGACAAGTACGCGACCCCTCAGGATTGGGTTGATCTCGCCGATGCCTACTACAGTGCTTCAATAGACGCGTCTGAGGGTAGTGCAGGCATACCGATAGTGTGGGGCACTGACGCAGTACACGGGCACAATAATGTCATGGGTGCGACACTATTCCCTCATAACATTGGTCTAGGGGCAACGCGTGATCCAGAACTGGTGGCCAGGATCATCGGTGCGACCGCGAGGGAAGTTAAGGCAACCGGGATCGACTGGATCTTTGCGCCAACCGTGGCGGTTGCTAAAGATGCGCGGTGGGGGCGCACCTACGAGTCGTTCAGTTCTGACCCAGATATTGCGGCCAGTTTCGTGGCGCCCATCGTCGAGGCGATGCAGGATGAAGGCGTTGCCTCAACGGCGAAGCACTTTATTGGGGACGGCGGTACATTACGCGGTGATGACCGTGGCGAGACAAGCTTGCCACTCGAGGACTTGGTGGCCATCCACGGGCAGGGTTATGTAGAAGCTATCGACAAAGACGTGATGAGCGTCATGTCGTCATTCAATAGCTGGTATGGCGAGAAGATTCACGGTAGTAAAGCCATCCTGACCGACCTTCTTCGTGACGACATGGGTTTTGAAGGCATGGTCGTCAGCGACTGGAACGGTGTTGGTGAGGTACTTGGCTGTACGAACGATAACTGTGCTCAGGCGATCAATGCCGGTGTCGATATGGTGATGGCGCCAGGTAACTGGAAGCCCCTGTATTACAATACGCTGGACCAAGTTGCGGCCGGTGAAATCTCGATGGCACGAATCAACGAGGCGGTCGAGCGCATTCTGGTTATGAAAATGCGGGCTGGGTTGTTTAATCGTGGACTTCCCTCCGAATTTGCAGATGACTTTTCGGATCAAATCGGTCACGCAGCTCACCGCGCCATCGCTCGTGAAGCTGTGAGGAAGTCGCAGGTGTTGCTGAAAAACCAAGGTGGCGTTCTTCCAGCATCGCCCACGGAGAGGTTCATCATTACCGGTCCCGGTGCCGACAATATTGGGCAGCAGAGTGGTGGCTGGACTGTGAGCTGGCAGGGTACGGGTAATACTAATCAGGACTTTCCTGGTGGCACCTCGATTGCGGCAGGGCTGACTGCGCAGATCGAAGCAGCTGGTGGATCGGTGACTTCAGATACGGATGCCGATGCCGACGTCGCGATCGTCGTTTTTGGCGAGTCTCCGTATGCGGAGATGCAGGGTGACGTTTATTCCGTTGCCTGGTACGACCAGCGCGGTGAACGGGCTCTAATAAAGTCGCTCAAGGCACGCGGTATCCCTGTTGTGGCGGTGTTCTTAACGGGTCGCCCTATGTGGGTCAATGACATCCTGAATGATAGCGATGCCTTCGTCGTTTCCTGGCTGCCCGGCAGTGAAGGCCAAGGCGTGGCTGACGTCTTACTGGCTGACGCGCAAGGTAACCCACAGTTTGATTTTGTGGGCAAGCTACCCATGCCGTGGCCAGCGCTCGACGTAAACGCGACCGATCGCGATTTACCCGTGGACGAATTTATATTCCCGATCGGTTATGGTTTATCGGTGAAAGATGAGTTGGCCTGGTCGGAGTTGTCCGAACAATTAATCGGTGCGGATAACAGCTTGGATCAAGAGGTCTTTAAGGGTGGCCCAAGAGGAAATTGGCAGCTCTTTACTGGCGATCCCAGTGACTGGGCGGTCGAGGTCACAGGCAGTGAGTCACAGTCGTCGACTGGCAGCGTTGTCGTTCAAGCCATTGACCGAGTGGTTCAAGAAGATGCCCGACGTGTGGCCTTCACGGGCGCTGACCAGAGGCTCTCCGTCGTCTATATGCAGTCTGAGTACCCCACGGATCTCACTGACTTGGATGAGGCGGGCGGTGCGCTTGTTATCGATTTCAAGGTGGTAAAAAAGCCGACAGCCGCTGTGAATTTGAGAATGGATTGTAAGTACCCGTGCTCTGGGTCGGTCCGATTCACCAAGGTGTTACTAGATGCGCCTGTGGGGGAGTGGACTCAGAAGTCGGTACCAACAGCCTGTTTTGCCAATGACGGCTTGCAACTGGCTCAAGTAAACACAGCTTTTGTGCTCGCAACTGAAGGTGATATAACGCTCGATATCTCGGAGATCAAACTGACCACGATGCCGGCGATTCGCTCGATCGTATCGTGTGCAGACTTAGTCAATGACACAGAGTTGTTGAACTAATAGAAGCAGAACAATAAGAAGGAAATCGATATGACAACCATTGATATGGTGATTGTGGCGCTGTACGCCGTCGGATTGTTTGGCTTGGCACAGTGGGTGTCTCGCGACTCGGGCCAGGCCAAAACCACTGAAGACTACTTTCTCGCTGGAAGAACCTTGCCGTGGTGGGCAATTGGCGCCTCGTTGATAGCCGCCAACATCTCGGCAGAGCAGATTATCGGGCAGTCGGGTCAGGGCTATGTGGTCGGCTTAGCGATTGCGGCCTACGAATGGCAGGCGGCTATCGTGCTATTGGTGGTTGCCAAGTACTTCCTGCCCATCTTTCTTAAGCGCGAAATCTACACTATGCCGCAGTTCCTGCAGACCCGATATGGCACAGGGGTGAAGTCCTTGATGTCTTTCTACTGGATCGTACTTTATACCGCGGTCAATCTGACGGCTGTGCTGTGGTTGGGTGGTCTGGCAATTGAGAGCCTGACAGGTGTCAGCGTGATGTCCGCCATGATGGCGCTAGCTGCATTCGCGGTGCTGTACTCGCTTTACGGCGGACTGAAGGCCGTCGCTCTGACCGACATTATTCAGGTTGTGATTCTCATCTTGGGTGGATTCGCCATCACATGGCTTGCGCTGGATGCTGTCGGGGCAGGTCAGGGCGCCTTGTCAGGATTGGCACGGCTCGGTGAAGAAGTCCCGGGTCACTTCACAATGATTCTCGATGAGTCGCACCCTAACTACAACGATCTTCCTGGCATCTGGACGCTTCTGGGCGGTCTTTGGGTGCTGCATTTCTCCTATTGGGGTTTTAACCAGTACATCATCCAACGCGCCCTGGGTGCGGAAAGTCTCGCTGAGGCGCAGAAGGGCCTCGCATTCGCCGCGTTTTTGAAGCTATTGATCCCCGTCATCGTGGTTGTACCGGGCATCGCGGCCCTCGTGCTCGCACAGGATGGCGCATTGGCGGCCGAGGTTCTTAATGATAAATCGGACCGGACCTATGGCGAATTAATGAAGCTGGCACCAGCTGGCTTGCGGGGTCTTGTCTTTGCGGCATTAATCGCAGCCATTGTGTCCTCGCTGGCGTCGATGATGAACTCGATTGCCACCATCTTCACCATGGATATCTACCGTCAATACGCGGGCAGTGAACGTGATGAATCGCATTATGTGACGGTTGGACGGGTCGTCGCATTCACCGCCATGTTGATTGCTCTTGTGCTTGCTAGGCCGTTTTTGGGTGGCATGGAGAGTGCATTTCAAACCATTCAGGAATACACCGGCTTTATTGCTCCGGGGGTGGTGACGATTTTCCTACTGGGCTTCTTTTACCAGCGAGCCAACGAGGCCAGCGCCTATGCTGTTCTGATCGGGTCCGTTATTGCTAGTTTGGCGCTAAAAGTGATGATGCCCGATATGCCGTTTGTGTTGCGTATATGGCTTGTTTTCCTCGCCAATGTTGTCCTGGGTGTTCTAGTCGCAAATCTGACGCGAGAGCCCGAGGCAGGGCAGCCCGTACTGCTCAGTGATATCGGCTTTGGTACTACGCAAGGCTTTAATGTCGCGGCTATTGCCGTAGCGCTTATTCTCGTTCTGATCTACGCCGCGTTTTGGTAGAGATTGAATGTTGAAAAAAAAGGCCCCGTGCGGGGCCTTTTTTGTGTCTTGCTTTATCGTTCGTGTGACCTTTACTTCAAGCTCTTTTTGGTCAGCGCACGGTAAATTTTATCCTTCCAACCAGTGTAGGGCGGAGCCAGATACTTGTTCATCGTGAAGTTCGCCTGATGGAATACCGGACGCATTTTTGAGCAGGAATTGAACCCCTCTTTGCCGTGATAATGGCCCATTCCACTGCCACCCACGCCACCAAAGGGCAGATCGTGCTGTGACACGTGCAGTAGCGCATCGTTAATCGATACGCCGCCCGACATAATGTGGTCGATGTAGAGATTAGATAGCTTCTTGTTTCGCGTGAAGGGGTACATAGCCAGCGGTCGGTCACCCGAGTTCACATGCTCAATCACGTCTTCCGGTGTCTCATAGGTGATGACCATCAGGAGAGGGCCAAAGGTTTCTCGGTTTCGGATGATCATCTCGGGAGACGTATCGATCACCAACTGCACTGGGACTTTACGCGTATGAGGATTAGGTTCTTCACCCGTCGGATTGATAATCTTTGCGCCGTAACTTTTCGCGTCCTCAAGCGTCGCCATCATTCGGTCGTAGGCACGCTGATCGATCATGGACGTGTAGTCATCACTGTCGATCGTTGGGACGTTGGCTTTCAACCAGTAGCCGCAGAGCTCAATGAATTCATCGACCTGCGATTTGTGCACCATTACGTAATCAACATTCACGCAGATTTGGCCGGCATTGAACTGTTTGGCAAACATGATGCGCTCAACCGCCTTGGCCAAGTCGTAGTCCGGGTCAATGATCGCAGGCGACTTACCCCCCAGCTCTAGAATAACTGGGGTCAAGTTCTCTGCCGCTGACGCCATGACCTTTTTGCCGGTGGCGCCAGAGCCAGTAAAGATAATGAGATCGAAGGCGAGCTTTGAGAATTCGATGCCAACGCCACCCGTCTCCTCAATGAAGAAGAGCTTATCTTCAGGCAGGTAGTTGGGTGACAACTCCTTGAGTAAGCGGGTGAGGTGTCGACTATTCTCCGACATCTTCACCATCGCGCGATTTCCCGCGGCAAAGGCGATCGCGATTTGAGAGACGGCCAGAAATACTGGGAAGTTCCAGGGAACGATTAGACCCATGACACCCAATGGTTGTGCTTTTACGGTGTTTTTTGCAAACGGGAACATGGTTGCATCGATATGGCGCTTCTCTTCCTTCATCCACTTTCGAAGATTTTTTACAATGTCGTCGATGGATCCGCCGGTGCCAATAAATTCCGCAAACATGGTTTCGTGTTCGGAGCGGTGTCCGTAATCCATCGAAATCGCTTTTGAGATTGCTTCAGTGTTTTCACCGATGAGTCGCTTGAGTTGTTTAAGGTCGTGCTTGCGCTCGTCACAGCTTGGATAGGGCGCTTTGTGGTAGGCGCGACGCATCTCGTCTAGCTTCATTTGCATCGATGTTCGAATGGCCTCAGCTTGTTCGACCGATTCGGCAATGGAAGGATTAATTTCTGCGATCGAGTTCATGATTGCCTCGTTATTGTTGATGTAGCCAAAACAGTAACGCCGTGGAGACGCCGATGCAATGGACTTTTGATGGTCTATTTCAGGCTCTTTCATATGATTTTGTGGGCTTTGAGGGCCTTCTCGGGGCTAGCCTGAGGCTGCCACAAACCCGTGATTGCCGCGTTGCGGTGAGGTCGCTATGCTTTGGCTAAAACAACGAAATGAGATTTTTGGAATGAACGACCGCGTATTGATGTCTAATGATGAGGGGGTATGTCACGTCCGATTGAATCGGCCTGACAAGATGAATGCACTCGATCCCGCCATGTTCGAGGGCATCACAGCGGCACTCGCCGAGCTTGCAGATGACGCCAGTATTCGCGTGATTGTCGTGAGTGGTGAGGGAAAGGCGTTCTGTGCAGGTCTTGATCTTGGGAGTTTTGGCCTCAGTGATGATGCACCCACAGACTTGGTGCCGCGAACGCATGGTGAGGCAAATGGGGTTCAGCACCTGGGTTGGGGCTGGCGACAGCTATCTGTTCCCGTGATCTCGGCAGTTCACGGTGTTTGCCTCGGAGGCGGGATGCAGCTGATGGCTGGCTCGGATATTAAGATCATTCATCCAGAGACCCGTTGTGCGGTCATGGAAATGCGATGGGGACTCGTGCCCGATATGTCCGGTTATCCACTGTGGAGAGGGAACGTTCGCGACGATATTCTTCGCCGGCTTGTCTACACCAACGAAATATTTTCGGGTATCGAGGCTCAGGGCTTTGGATTTGCGACCGAGGTCAACGACGACCCGCTGAGTCGCGCAATGGCGTTAGCGCATGAGATAGCAGGTAAGAATCCGGAGGCGATCCGCGCGGCCAAGCGCATCTCGAATAGCATGGGTGATGCTACCGATGCGGAGTTGTTACTCGCAGAATCTGTTGAGCAAACAAAAATCATCTACAAGCCAAATCAACTGGAGGCCGTTGCGGCCTACTTTGAAAAGCGGGCGGCTAACTTTAAGTAGTTATTGGTCTCCCGTAAGGGAGTCAGAGACTCGTAAAAAAAGCGCCTTAGGGCGCTTTTTTTGCGAGCGTTTTCTGAGAGCTTTGGTTGAGGCCGCTGCCGGAGATGCGCAGCAAGCGCTATCAAAAGCGCGCGGGCAGACTAGGCTAGGGCGTCCTCAAGTTTTCGCTGATCAACAACAAATCTGCGAATCCCGTCTGCGAGTTTTTCACTCGCCATTGCACTCTCGTTGTGCTCAAACCGAAACTCGGCTTCTGCAATGGGTGCTGGAGTGGTCACCCGTTCGCTGGGGCTCACCAAGGCTCGAGGTAAATCACCGTCGCTTTGCCCCAGTTCATTGAGTAAGTCAGGTGCGATAGTCAGGCGATCGCACCCTGCCAGCGCCTCGATTTGCCCGGTATTGCGGAAGCTGGCCCCCATCACGACTGTCTCGTATCCATGCGTTTTGTAATGGGTGTAAATGCGCCGAACCGACTGGACGCCCGGATCTTGTTCTGGGCTGTCGATACTGATCTCGGTATTCGCCTTGTACCAGTCTGTGATACGACCCACAAAGGGGGAAATTAGGAAAACACCGGCATCGGCGCAGGCGCGAGCTTGCTCAAAACCAAAGAGCAGGGTGAGGTTGCAGTGAATACCTCGCTTCTCCAGTTCGGCTGCGGCACGAATACCTTCCCAGGTGGATGCAATTTTGATGAGTACACGGCTGGAATCAACGCCAACCTTGGCGTATTGATCAATCAAGCTCTCGGCTTTTGCAATGGTCTGGTCAGTATCAAACGACAGTCGAGCATCGACCTCTGTACTGATGACGCCTGGCACTAGCTGAACAATTTGAGAACCTACGCGAACAGCGAACTCGTCGGCGGCGTTTTGCGATCCCTTCAACGCACTGACATCATCAGCAAATCGCTCTAGACCGGCCGCTTTCAGCAGGAGCGAAGGATTCGTCGTCGCGTCAACGGGCTTGAGTTGAGCGATAGCGTCGATATCTCCCGTGTCAGCAACTACCGTACTCATCGCTGCGAGTTGATCAAGTTTCGTCATTTGAATTCCAGCCGAGCTTAACTTCAGTTAGGACCAGAGTTTATCTTATTACCTCCCAACTCCTGTAGTATTTGCGACCATCTTGCCATTTTAAGAGACGTACGATGCCGACTATCCACCGACATACATTTGAAGGCGAGGGCCGCTTCAATCCAGTGACCTTGGGTCAATTTGATGATGCTATCTCTCAGGCGATTGCAGATGACGAGTGCCAGGTTTTATTGCTCTCGGGTGAAGGAAAGAACTTCAGCCAAGGGCTTGATCTCGAGTATCTAATGGCCAGCGAAGATAAGCAGTTCACCGAGTTGTGCATGCGAGTACTGGCACGACTTCTGGACGCGCCTTTTCCAGTCGTCTCGCTCGTGACCGGGCACGCGTTCGGTCTGGGCGCGATGATTGTGCTTGCCTCCGACTACAGCGTTATGCGGTCCGATAGAGGTTTTTTCTGTTTGCCAGAGATCGATCTCAACATGACCTTAACCGTGCGAATGAACGAGTTGGTCTGCAGCAAATTAAGTCCAAAAGCAATTAGGGCTAGCTTGTTGACAGGCGAGCGTTTGACTGCCGAGCGAGCGCTCGAGCTAGAGGTAGTGGACGGGGTCGCCGCATTAGAGGCGTTGGAGGAGCTGGGGCTTGCAACAGCAGCACCCATGATGGGCAAAAATCGACGGTCTTTAGCAGGGCTTAAGCGAGGCTTTAACCAACCCATTATTGAGCTTATCGAGTCAGACGAAAACGACGGTCCGATTGTCGCTCCTGATTTTGCCTGACGACGGCGCTGGGTGCTTAAACGCTTAAGGCAGACGTGCGGAGCAATCTGGCGGTAGCGCAGCCGTTATCTAATTGTTTGAATCAGTTGGCCGAAGTCCGCAGTTTGCATACAAAAATCAGTCGCGATAGCTGATTCCTCAACCAGGCAAGTGTCAACCGTTGGCCAATCTGTCCAGAAGCATTTCACTATCTGCCCATCCCAAACAGGCGTCGGTAATACTTTGGCCATAGGTGAGCATGTCAGGTGCTGCGATGGTTTGATTGCCACCAACTAGGTGGCTTTCAATCATCACTCCTCGGATGGGAGAGTCCCCAGCGCGGCGTTGATCAACAATGCTCTGACACACACTAATCTGTTTCGCGTGGTCCTTCTGACTGTTGGCATGACTACAGTCGACCATGAGACCCGTGTTCAGACCCGCATTTTCTAAAAGGAGCTCCGCCTCGCGGACGCTTGCGGTGTCGTAGTTCGGTTTAAGACCACCGCGTAAAATCAGATGGCAGTCAGCATTTCCAGTAGTCTTCACGATGGCCGCTGCACCTGTCTTTGTTACCGAGAGAAAGTGATGGCTGGCCGCCGCTGCTCGAATGGCATCGACGGCAATCTGGACGTTGCCTTCAGTGCCATTCTTAAAGCCAATGGGGCAGGAGACACCTGATGCAAATTGTCGGTGGTTTTGACTTTCCGTCGTTCGAGCACCGATGGCGCCCCATGACATCAAATCAGCAATATATTGGGGAGAAACGGCGTCTAACAGCTCCCCGGCTGTGGGCAATCCCATGTTGTTGATTTCGAGCAATAGCTCGCGGGCTAGCGCCAAGCCCTCGTTGATCCTAAAACTTCCATCAAGGTGCGGATCATTGATGTAACCCTTCCAGCCCAAGCTCGTCCTTGGCTTTTCGAAATAGGCTCGCATCACGATCTCAAGCTTGTCTGCGTATTTCTCGCGCAAGCGCATGAGTCTTGCCGCATATTCACGCGCGGCAATGGCATCGTGAATAGAGCAGGGACCAATCACCACAAGCAGTCGCTCATCATCGCCGCGCATGATGTTGGCGATTTTGGTACGGGTTGTCTTGATCAGCGTGGTTACGGTTTTTGAAACGGGGAAGCGCGCGATAACCGTATCGGGCGCAACAAGGCTATCGATACTTTCGATTCGGACGTCGTCGATAGCAGACACGTCTGTGAGGGACACGGCGGCTCCTTAGTGATTGCTGACAGGCCTGTTTTGTCCCGATAGTACTGTTTTTACACGGTGCATGTCCGCTGGAAGCTTGGGAAGCCTGGCTATAGCTACAGTGGACGTGGTGGTCCGATCACCCCTCGGCGAGCGCACTTAACAACATCTCACTATCTGCCCAGCCGAGGCAGGCGTCGGTAATGCTTTTGCCATAGGTAAGCTCATCACGCACCGCGATAGCTTGGTTGCCCCCAACGAGGTGACTTTCAATCATGACGCCGCGAATGGGTGAGTGCCCCTCGCGTCGTTGATCCACGATGCTTTGACATACACCAATTTGCTTCGCATGGTCTTTCTGACTGTTGGCGTGACTGCAGTCGACCATGAGGCCTGCATTTAAACCTGCATTTTCCAATAGAAGCTCGGCTTCTCGGACACTTGCTGCGTCGTAGTTGGGCTTCAGTCCGCCGCGCAAAATGAGGTGGCAGTCTGCATTTCCTGTCGTTTTTACAATCGCCGCTGAGCCAGTCTTGGTCACGGAAAGGAAGTGATGGCTAGCGCCAGCCGCTCGAATGGCGTCTACAGCAATCTGAACATTGCCCTCGGTCCCATTTTTAAATCCGACGGGGCAGGAAAGACCCGATGCGAGTTGTCGATGATTTTGGCTCTCTGTGGTTCGGGCACCAATGGCTCCCCATGACATCAGGTCGGCCACATATTGCGGTGTGATGGTGTCTAGAAATTCGCCCGCCGTAGGCATGCCCATGTCATTAATGGTCAGCAGCAACTCACGAGCTAGCGCTAAGCCTTGGTTGATCTGAAAGCTACCATCAATGTGAGGGTCGTTGATGTATCCCTTCCAGCCCAAGCTTGTTCTAGGCTTCTCAAAGTAGGTTCGCATGACAATTTCGAGTTTGTCAGCATATTGCTCACGGAGATGCATCAATCGCGTCGCGTACTCGAGCGCAGCCTCAGAATCGTGGATGGAGCATGGGCCTATGACCACAAGAAGACGTTCATCGTCGCCCCGCATGATTGCTGCGATTTTGCTTCGCGTTGATCTGATTAACGAAGTCGTCGCCTCCGAAACGGGGTAGCGACTGATAATTTCGTTGGGGGCAACGAGGTCATTGATGCCATCGATTCGTACATCGTCGATGGCAGACACGTCTGTGGGGGACACAACAACTCCTTAAAAGGCGGATATACCGGTTTGGCTGCGCCCCAATATTAACGCATGAACGTCATGAGTGCCCTCGTAGGTATTCACAACTTCAAGGTTCAACATGTGTCTTATGACGGGAAAATCGCCAGAAATACCGTTTCCACCGAGCATGTCTCTGGCATCTCGAGCAATTTGCAGTGCTTTGCCACAGGAATTTCGCTTAATCAGACTAATTAGGTCCGGCGATATCGCACCGTCGCTCATCAAGACACCTGCTCGATGACAAGCTTGAAGGCCGATGCCAATTTCAGTTTGCATGTTGGCAAGTTTGAGTTGTATCAGCTGCTTGCTTGCGAGTGGCACATCAAATTGTTGCCGATCCAATGTGTACTGCCGAGCCGTTTGCCAACAGCTCTCTGCGGCGCCAAGCGCACCCCAGGCAATGCCGTAACGAGCATTATTCAGACACCCAAACGGACCCTTCAACCCCTCGACATTGGGGAGGTAATTTTCAGCAGGCACGAACACTTCGTTCATCACAATTTCACCAGTGATTGAAGCTCGAAGTGCAAGCTTGCCTTCGATTTTCGGTGCGCTGAGGCCTTCCATGCCTTTCTCGAGAATAAAGCCCCGAATGATGCCGTCGTCCGTCTTAGCCCAAACGACAAACACGTCCGCGATCGGGCTGTTGCTAATCCACATTTTGGATCCGGTCAGCCGATAGCCGCCATCGACGGACTTAGCGCGTGTTTTCATGCCACCGGGATCGGAGCCGTGATCGGGTTCCGTTAGCCCGAAGCAGCCAATTAATTCACCCGTGGCGAGACGCGGCAGGTACTTTTCTCGTTGTGCCTCGGTTCCATAGGCGTAGATCGGATACATAACGAGAGATGACTGAACGCTCATCATGGATCGGTACCCTGAATCTACGCGTTCAATTTCTCGCGCAACCAGTCCGTAGCAGACATAGTCGACACCGGGACAGCCGTAGCCTGAGATGGTGGATCCAAGTAAGCCAACCTCACCCATCTCGCGGAAGATTTCGGCGTCCATGCGCTCTGTCGCAAAGGCTGAAGTCACCCTCGGAGCCAGCTGGCCTTGCGCGTACTCTCGCGCCGATGCTTGCACCATGCGTTGCGTGTCTGTGAGTTCTGCGTCCAACTCAAAAGGGTCTTCCCAATTGAGTTTGGTCCAGCGAGTGTTGCCACCCATGGTATTCCCCCAGTTAGCTATCTGTGTACCTGATAAAAGGTCTTTACATGCCCAAGAGTAGAGGGCCTGAGGCGGGGCAGCAATCCCCCTATCGTGGGGGCTAGGGTAGCTAAGCCGTCTCTTGGAAAATCTCTCTACCGATCAGCATGCGTCTAACCTCTGAGGTGCCGGCACCGATTTCGTAGAGCTTGGCATCGCGAAGGAAACGTCCGGTCGGATAATCCATGGTGTAACCGTTGCCGCCGAGGACCTGGATGGCATCCAGCGCGGCCTTGGTCGCCGCCTCGGCTGTGTAAAGAATCACTGCAGCGGCATCCTTGCGACTGTCTTCACCACGATCTAGCGCGCGACCGACCTCATAGAGGTAGGCGCGGCAGGCAGCGGTCGACGCATACATATCGGCCAATTTGCCTTGGATGAGCTGAAACTCACCAATAGGTTGATCAAACTGCTTTCGCTCGTGGACGTAGGGAACAACGGCGTCCAGACAGGCCTGCATAATGCCAACGGGACCCGCCGACAAAACAGCGCGTTCGTAATCAAGGCCTGACATCAGTACGGCGACACCTGAATTAACCTCCCCAAGCACGTTTTCGACGGGGACTGGGCAGTCCGTAAATATCAGCTCAGCCGTATTCGAGCCGCGCATTCCCAGTTTGTCGAGCTTCTTACCTTGCGCGAAGCCCGGGAAATCCCGCTCAACGATGAATGCGGTTATCCCTCGAGAGCCCGCATCGGGCGCTGTTTTGGCGTAAATCACGTAGGTATCTGCGTCAGGCCCGTTGGTGATCCACATTTTATTGCCATTGAGTACGTAGTGATCGCCTTTGAGGTCTGCGCGGAGCTTCATGCTCACAACATCCGAACCTGCATTTGGCTCACTCATGGCCAACGCACCTACCTTTTTGCCAGAGCAAAGGTCCGGGAGGTACTTCTCTCTCTGACTTTCCGATCCATTTCTCTGGATTTGATTGAGACAGAGGTTGGAGTGCGCACCATAGGACAGCCCAACGGAAGCTGACGCTCGGCTTATTTCCTCAAGCACAATGATGTGTGCCAAATAACCCATGCCCGAGCCACCATGACGCTCGTCGACTGTAATGCCCAACAGTCCAAGATCACCCATCTTTTGCCACAAGTGATGAGGAAAATCGTTGTCCCGGTCGACGTCATCGGCAATGGGAGCGAGCTCTTTTTCCACAAACTGGCGTGTTGTTTCACGCAGCATGGTGAGCTCTTCACTCAACCCATGGTTCAAGCTGCTCAGCGGGTTAGTCATGACAATGTCTCCTCGAAATCACTGCGTCGACGTTCCTTATTTGGCATTGGTTGTCATACGTCGTAGAAGGTTAGCAGTATAACTGATAGTCTCCGCGGCCCTGCCGTTTGGTTGATTAGAAATCTTTACTATTTGGCAAGCCGTTATGGATTTTATTAGCTCGTCTGGACGATGCTTTGATTACCCCAAAAGGACGCGCTGTGCGCAGGCAGCTAGTGGTAGTCTGCCTTCAACGATATAGGGATACGTTTTGGACACACGCGCGCTAAGAAATACGCTGGGACAGTTCGCCACTGGGGTGTGCGTTTTGACGACCAACGACTCCGATCGCGGTGCGATTGGGATGACGGTTAATTCCTTTGCTGCGGTATCCCTTGAGCCCGCATTGGTGCTCTGGAGCATCCAGAACAATTCCGAGTGCTTTAGCGAGTTCACTGAGTGTGATCGCTATGGAATATCGGTCTTGCGGCACTCGCAGGAAGCGTTGTCAAACCGTTACGCGCGTTCGTTAGAGCACACGGTTGATGACGGCGATTGCTTTGTTGACTCACACGGAGTGCCTTTGATCGAGGGCGCGCTGGCTACATTCTCGTGCAAGATGACGGCACTTCATCCGGGCGGCGATCATCATATTATTGTGGGTGAGGTCGTTGACTTTGACAGCCACTCAGGTGATCCACTCGTCTTTTTCGGTGGCGCCTACAGCCGCATAGGCTAACTTACATCCCGTTAGGATAGGGCGTTAGGTCGGCGGCTCCTGATGCGCGGACCAGCGCTAACGCATCCGCATAGGCAATAAGTTGTTTCATGCAGTACAAGCTGCGCTCCGAAATGTAGCTATGCTCGCCTTCGTCGTTTTCTGGCGCGATCTCGTTCATGACCACCATGCAGTTTCGAACGATCAGATGCTCTGGCAGGTAACAGAGGCGATTGTTCTTGTAGCTGCTCGTTCGAAGCTCATTGATGGGATAGGTTCCGCCGGGGCCGACAGACACTCCCACTGGCAGCGCAGGTTTATGCGCGAAGGATGCACCGCCGCAGACCAAAAAGAAGTTCTTGAGAGCGGCTGGGACCATCCCATGCCACTCGGGCGCAATCATAATGAAGGCATCGGCTGCATCGATTTTTTCTGTCAAAGCCTTCAGACCGCTCCATTGAGGCGCATCACTACCAATTTCCTCGTCCCAGAGCGGCAAGGGATCTTTTCCAAGGTCACAAATCCAGCAGCTATGATCTCCAAGGCCTGTGAGCTGACTCGCCAGGAAACGGGCCACCTTAGCGCTCTGAGAGTCTTTCCGGTGGCTACCCACAATGATGGCAATCTGCATTAGAGGTTCTCGCGTGCTGGTAGGGCCGACGATAATACTGATGCCACTAGTGCATTGCTAGGCACTGTTGCCAAAACATCAACGCCGCGGGCGTCAGTTGAGTCGCGTGCCGTCTTATTAGGTAAAAGCGACGCGCCATTCTTGCCGGAGGCGGGGTGGCAATCTCGATCAGCGTAGCGTCAGCTAACTCTCTTTCCACCACACGTCGCGATAGGCAGCCAATGCCAACGGTCCTTGCCACGGCCCGCTTGATGGGCTCGTTGTGACGAAACTCCATCGCGATATCGATATCACTTAAGTGCGCTGAAAAGGTGTCGTTGAACATGGTTCTAGCACCTGATCCTCTCTCTCGTAGCACCCAAGGTGTCGTTACGAGATCAGTCATCGATACTTTGGTTTTTGTTGCGAGCGGATGATCCGGACTTGCAAATACGATGAGTTCGTCCTCGAGCCACGGTTCACAAAAAATGGCGGGATCTGTGACTCGGGATTCAATCAACCCAAAGTCGAGATCACCACTGTTAAGTCGATCTGTGATGCCGGGCGAGTTGTCACTGGTAATTCGTATTTCGACACTGGGGTGTTGTTTCTGAAAGTCGACCATAGGGTCTACGATGACGTGGTTAGCAATCGTAAAGCTCGCGCCAATTTCAATCACACCGCCGATGGCATTGCCCATGAACTGCTCATCAAGGTCTGCCGCTTGATCAAGCAGCGACGCAACATTGGGTAGGAGAGACTGTCCAAACCGGTTTAGTACCAACTGGCGGCCAACGCGCTCAAATAGCTGCTGCCCAATATTCTCCTCGAGTTGCTGTAACGAGGAGCTAATGGCTGACTGGGACAAAGAGAGTGCCTGGCTCGCGGCCGTTGTCGATCCCAGTTCATCGACGGCCCGAAGCACACGTAGTTGTTTTAACGTGAATTGCACGACATGCCCACTCTCTTCCTATTACTAATCTACCTATTTAATCGATTGATATTAACAAATTAAACCATTTTTTTTAGTAAGTTAAATCGAATACAGTCTCTGGTCTACCTAGGGGGAAGATTATGGCTGAGCAAAAAGCAACCAATATTCATTGGCACGAGGGTGACATCACGCGTAAAGAGCGAGGTGATCTCTTAGGTCACGGTGGCGCAACGTTGTGGTTCACGGGACTGTCAGGTTCTGGAAAGAGCACCGTTGCGGTGGCGCTAGAAGGTGTCCTTCACGATATGGGAGTGCTCTGTTACCGCTTGGATGGCGACAATGTGCGCTTCGGTATTAATAAGAACTTGGGTTTCAGTGAGGATGACCGCGCGGAAAACATTCGTCGTGTTGGCGAGATCTCCAAGCTCTTTGTCGACTCGGGAGTGTTAGTGCTATCGAGCTTCATTTCGCCGTATGTGCGAGATCGGGATTTGGTTCGTCAGGTTCATGAAGACGCCGGTATGGATTTTATTGAGGTCTTCGTCGATTGCAGTCTTGAAGCGGCTGAGTCGCGAGATCCCAAAGGGCTCTACAAAAAGGCCCGAGCGGGCGAGATCAAGAATTTCACTGGCATTGATGATCCCTATGAGGCGCCTTCAGCACCCGAAATTCACCTGCACACTGATCAGCAAACCCTAGAGGAGGAGGTCGCACAGATTGTCGATGTGCTGAAGACGCGCGGCCTCATCAGCGCTAAGTAACGGAGAATCAAGATTATGAGTTTAATTACACCTCACGGGGCGACATCGCTGACACCTCTGATCGCAACGGGCCAGCGTTTGACTGACCTGGAAGCTGAATCAGCAACGCTGCCGTCGATTACAGTATCGTCTGCTGCAGCGGCTAACGCCGTTATGTTGGGCGCGGGCTATTTCACTCCGCTTACGGGCTACATGAATCGTGCCGATGCATTGAGTGTGGCAACCGAATTAAAAACCACTAATGACCTTTTTTGGCCAGTCCCTGTGCTCAATATGGTTGAGCGTTATGATGGCAACGTCGGCGACCGTATTGCGCTGCGTGACCCCAATGTTGATGGCGCTCCTGTCATCGCGGTCATGGATGTCGCCGGTATTGAATGTCTGTCCGATGACGATATGGCGTTGATGACGCGCGAGGTGTTTGGAACCGATGATCCAAATCATCCGGGTGTCGCGACGTTTAATGCGCAGGGTCAGGTTTTACTGTCAGGGCCCATTGAGGTTCTGAACTTTTCCTATTTTCAGTCGGACTTTCCCGGCACGTTTAGAACAGCCATGGAAATACGGGATGAAATTGAGTCGCGTGGCTGGAATCGCGTTGTCGCATTCCAAACCCGCAATCCGATGCACCGCGCGCACGAGGAACTCTGCCGCATGGCAATGAGTGACCTGAACGCGGATGGCATCTTGATTCACATGCTCCTGGGTAAGCTCAAGGCAGGCGATATTCCCGCCGATGTGCGCGATGATTCGATCAGAACGATGGTTGATCATTACTTCCCTGAAAATACGGTCATGGTGACGGGCTATGGTTTTGACATGCTCTACGCCGGGCCAAGAGAAGCAGTGCTGCATGCTGTGTTTAGGCAAAACGCTGGCTGTACTGAGTTGATTGTAGGTCGCGACCATGCCGGTGTGGGCGATTATTACGGTGGATTCGATGCGCAAACTATTTTTGATGAACGTGTTCCCGAGGGAGCACTCGAAATCGATATCTACCGTGCAGATCACACGGCCTACAGTAAAAAACTTGATCGGGTCGTCATGATGAAGGACGCACCGGATCACTCCAAAGAAGACTTTGTGCTGCTCTCCGGAACGGCCGTTCGGGAAATGCTGGGGCAGGGTATTGCGCCACCTCCGGAGTTCTCTCGTCCTGAAGTCGCTAAAATCTTGATGGATTATTATCAGTCGCTAGACCAGTAATCCTTGGCCGACTACTTCTCGAGGTATTGCTGTCGGGCAACGGCCACTAAGCGTTCGATGCCCTGCCTGACAGTATCCTCATCTCCGGCGTAGTTGAGTCGGAGACACTCGTTGGCGTGCTGCCACGTCGCATCCAAACCCTGAAAAAAATGACGTCCTGAGACGGTAACAACCCCTTCACGCGCCGCCCGTCTATAGAGCTCGTCTGCGCCGCCTGGGAGGTCTTCAAACCATGTCCAAAGGAACATGGCGCCATTGGGTTGATGAATCCGGACCGGCAGATCGTGCGCAGCCGACATCATTACCTCAATCGCCAAGTGCTGCTTGCGCAGGTAGTGCGGTTTTATGACCTGCTCAGATAGTTCAGACAGTCGATGGTTCATGAGGAGAGGAAGTACCAATTCAGGGCCGGTTCTTGCGGGTGCCAGCCCATTGATCGCATTGGCATTGCTGATCAGCTTTGTTACTTCGGGTGGCCCAACGACGATGCCTGTCCGCACGCCCGGCAAGCCGAACTTGGACAGACTGAGGCAGAGAATCGTGTTGTCGTCCCAAAACGGGGTGGCCTCGGTATAAATCATGCCGGGAAAGGGTAGGCCGTATGCGCCGTCGATGATGAGAGGGACACCGGCGGCCTTGCATCGCGATGCGATTTGAGACAATTCTTCATCAGAGACCACGTTGCCCGAGGGGTTGGTGGGGCGTGATAAACAAACGGCACCGGTTGTTTCCGAGTCCACGGAGAACTCTGTCAGGTCGACGCCATATTTGAATTGTCGATCTGGAAGTAAATCAATCCTGGCGGCAGTCGACTTTAGAATGGCCCCATCCTGACGGGACATATCGTTGTAACCCACGTACTCGGGGGCTATGGGAAGGGCGATCTGCTTCCAACTTCCGTCGGCAAATTGGCCTGCAAAGGCATTGAACAAAATTTCGAAACTCGCCTGACTTCCGTTGGTCACAGCGATGTGCTCGGCTGAGATTTTGGCGCCAAATAGCGACGAGAGCTGATCAGCTAGGCACGCTCGGAAGATTTCATGCCCTTGCGGCGCGTCGTAGTCTCCAATCATTCTGGCGAATCGATCGGCGTCGGCGATCAGTTCTGCCGCGCTGTCTCTGATCGCATCTTGGACCTCCTGAATGTGAGCCGGGTTACCCCCCCCGAGGGGATAGAGTGCGGTGCCCTCAGGTGCTGCAATGCTCAAATCCTCCATTAGCTGGACGATGCCGCTTTGGCTACTGTAATGTTCAGCGTAATTCGAAAAATTCACGTCTTGCGTACACCTTCGGGTCCGATCAACTCACACTCTGGCTGTGGCCAGGCGGTCGATATTGCGGTTAAGAGACAGATAGAATGATAACACCGCTAATCATAGCGAACTGGAAAATGGCCATCGATGCCCATGGCGTGGAGGCGTTCAAAGCGACATGGAATTCGAAGCCATCGATTCACGGTATCGAGGCCGTTGTCGCACCGCCAGCACCTTACTTGTCGCTCGTCCAGGGGCTTAGCCAGCTCTCTTTGTGTGCTCAAAACGTAGCAGAGAATGAGCAGGGTGCTCACACGGGTGAAGTTGCCGCATCAATGCTCACAGACTTTGGTTGCCAGTATGTGCTCGTCGGACACTCCGAGCGACGCCAAAGTCAGGGGGAGACTAATGCCATCGTGGCGCAGAAGGCGAAGCGCGCCCAGGCAGTGGGCTTAATTCCCGTGGTCTGTGTTGGTGAGTCCAGCCACATCCGCAGTGAGGGTCTTGCAACCTCGTATGTGAGAGATCAGGTGTTGAGCAGTTGTGAGGACCTAACTGAGGATCTTGTTATTGCCTATGAGCCTGTGTGGGCCATTGGCTCGGGCGAGGCAGCGTCCGCCGATGTCGCCAGCGAGATGCATCTCGAAATTAAAGCGGTGCTTGCGGATCGATACCCTGAACTCCGCGTTCTTTACGGCGGTAGCGTTAAACCTGATAACTGTGCCGCATTTACCATGGCGACGGGAATTGATGGGCTCTTGGTGGGCGGGGCATCGCTGTCCGCTGAGTCCTTTTGGAATATATGTGCAGCGGCCAAAGGAGCTGAGTAATGGAAGTAGCAGGTAATACACCTGTCTTGGTATCGGCCAGCCAAGTTGTTGATCGATTGGATGAAAATTGGGAAAAGCTTGGGCCTGCAGACATGGCCGCCAAGGCAGTATCCCAGATGCTTGCATCGACAGCTGTTGCGGATATTGGTTCCTATGTTGACCGAGTAATGGTCATGCGCACCTTCGTCGACTCGGTACCTGACCGTATTAAACCGCTACTCGCGCCCTTCGGGTTTAGTACCAAGTTTGCTCGCTCAGTCGCGACTAGAGCAGGTCTAGACCATGCCGCCGCACACTACGCCACGGCTGGAGGTCAGAGCCCCCAGCAATACACGGCTAGGGCTTGCCGTGCGATTGCCAGCGGTGAAGCACGCGCGATCGTTCTATGCGGTGCAGAAGCTATCGGCACCATGCGCGCCCACCAACGCTCAGGCGAAACCTTGGATTGGTCAGAGAACCCAGCGGGTGATCAGTCTGATGACGGGATGGGTCTGGAAGATCAATTCGTACCGGCCTTAGCGGCTCACAAAGTCATAGCTCCCATTGATATCTACCCTTTGATGGAGCACCGCAAGCGAATGATTCGCGGCATGTCACGCCCCGATTACCTCACGTATCTTGGTGAAGTTTTAACGCCTTTGTCGAATGCGGCGCGGGTTAACCCCTTTACCATGTTCGAGAATGTGCCACAGCCAGATGAAATTGCCCTGGTTTCCGGACGTAATCGTGTGGTGGGAGATCCCCATTTGAAGTCGATGGTGGCGAAAGATGGGGTGAATCAATCAGCCGCTGTCTTGGTGATGAGGTTCGAGTTGGCATCGGAATTGGGGCTTGCAGACAAGGCCGTATTTCTTCGAGGCTTTGCGGAGGCCTCAGAGCAAGCACTGCTCGAGCGCGCGGATTTATCAACCTCGCCAGCACTAAGATGGGCTTACGACAATGCCGTATCGTCCTCGGGGCTCTCGGTAAGCGATATCGAAGCCTTCGATCTTTACAGCTGTTTTCCTGTCGCCGTCATAGAGGCAATGGAAGCTCTGGGGATTGACACTGACGACCACCGCCCAACGAGCTTGACGGGCGGTCTGCCTTTCTTCGGTGGGCCTGGAAACAACTATTCTATGCACGGGATTGCTTCCGCAGTGTCGGCTATTCAGCAAGGCTGTTACAGCCATGTACTTGTGGGCGCATTGGGCGGTCACATGTCAAAGCATGCGGTCGGCGTCTACAGTTGTACTCCCGGAAGTGGTGACTGGCTGTCGTCCGAAAAAGCGTTTGAAGAAGCTGGAAATAGCGCCTCGCTTGCCTCAGAATTCAGCGGCTCCGCCGTAGTTGAGACCTTCACCGTCAAAATGATTCCAGAGGGACAGTGGCTTGCTGTACTTGCTATCAATGATGAAGGTGAGCGTGTCATCGCGGCGTCGTTGCTTGAGCCGGGTGAACTTCATGACAAGTTCACGCAGGGAGAGCCCATAGGGGAGAGGATCGCGATCGAGCCCTCCGGTGAAAACACCCATTGTGTCGTTGGACTTGTCTGACGAGAACAGATTAAACAGAGGAAAGTTATGGATATTTCAGGAAGAGCGGCCGTTGTTACCGGTGGTGCATCGGGCATTGGACAAGCGGTTGCGCGGCGCATTTTTGCTGACGGTGGCAATGTCATTATCTTTGATCTCAACGCCGAGGCCGGCGCTGCTATGGTCGAGGAAATGGGTGCCGATCGTTGTCTTTTCGCCGAGGTCAATGTGGCCGACGAAGCTTCCGTCGAAGCTGGCATTGATGCGGCCATCGAGAAGTTTGGTGCTATCTATGTTGTCGTCAACTGTGCCGGCATCGCCAATGCATCGCGCACGGTGGGTCGTGATGGTGCTTTCCCGCTTGCGCTCTGGGACAAGGTCATTGCCGTCAATTTGACAGGAACCTTTAACGTGATCCGTCTCTGCGCGGTCCGCATGCAACACAACGAGCCTGTTGATCAATACATGGGCCGCGGTGTCATCATCAACACAGCGTCTGTCGCTGCTTATGAAGGACAGATGGGACAGGCGGCTTACAGCGCTACCAAGGGCGGTATTGTCGGTATGACACTGCCAATCGCGCGTGATCTGTCCAAGATGGGTATCCGTGTAAATACGATTGCACCCGGCATGATTAATACGCCGCTCTTTGCAGGCCTGCCGCAGGATTCGATTGATTCGCTATCAGCGGCGGTGTTGTACCCACAACGATTGGGCACACCGGAAGAAATCGGTAAGCTGGCTGCAGCGATTATCGATAACGATTACATTAACGGCGAGACGATTCGTATGGATGGCGGCATCCGTATGCAGCCTCGCTAATAAAAAAGCGGACACATAAGGAGAAAGATAATGAGTGAACCAGCTGTTTTGACGGAAGTTGCTGATGGCGTCATGACCATCACGATCAACCGCCCTCAGGCTAAGAATGCGGTGAATAAAGACGTTGCTGTCGGCATTGCCGCAGCGCTCGACGCATTGGACGCAGACGACAACACCCACGTAGTCATCCTCACCGGTGCGGGCGGTACGTTCTGCTCGGGTATGGACCTCAAGGCCTTCGTAACAGGGGAGACTCCCTATGTGGAAGGGCGCGGATTCGCAGGCATGGTGCAGCGATCTACTGACAAGCCACTAATCGCTGCGGTTGAGGGCTACGCCTTGGCAGGCGGCTGTGAATTGGCTATCACTTGCGACCTGATTGTTGCTGCAGACAACTCGAAGTTCGGTATTCCCGAAGTAAAACGTGGGTTGGCCGCTGCGGCCGGTGGTTTGGTGAGATTGCCTCGTCAGATTCCAAGCCGCGTTGCGATGGAAATGGCATTGACGGGTGATTTCATGGATGCCGATCGCGCGCTGAGTCTGGGCCTTATTAACCAGATTGCACCCGCGGGTGAGGCACTTGCTCAGGCCAAGGCGCTTGCGGCGAAGATTGCTGAAAATGGTCCGCTTGCGGTTAAACGCAGTAAGCAGGTAATCAAGGAGTCGATTGACTGGTCGCAGGACGATATGTTCGATAAGCAACAGGCGATTGTTAACCCTGTCTTCTCGAGCGAAGATGCGATTGAAGGCGCGACGGCGTTTGCGGAGAAGCGTAAGCCCAACTGGAAAGGCCGTTAAAGCGATGTGTTAAAACGACCCGGCAACGCCGGGTCTTTTTTTTTGAGGGGCATGTTTTTTTGAGGGGCATGTTTTTTTAAGGGGCATGTTGAGCAGGGGCAGGTTTATGCGGTTATTCACTTTATCCATCTTCATTGTGCTGGCTGGCTGTGCGTCGCCGGCGCAGAAGTTAGCTGACAGCGCACCGGTAGTCACCGATACCGGGTCGGTCCAGGCCTATGTCGCGGAGGGTGATGTTCTTCAGTGGTATGACATCCCCTTTGCCAAACCGCCCGTGGGCGATCTTCGTTGGCGAGCGCCCGAACCCCTTGATGCAAAGCCTCAGTTAATTTCACGACGAGTCGAACCTGCAATCTGCCCTCAGCAAGCAGGCAGTGTAAGTGGTGTGGAGGGTGATGCGGCCATCGGTGCAGAAGACTGTCTTTACCTCGACGTCACGGCACCCGCATCCGGTACCGACCCCTTACCCGTCATGGTTTGGATCCATGGGGGTGGAAATACCACTGGGCATAAGAACACCTATGACTTTTCTCGCTTTGTTGCTGAGCAAAACGTGATCGTGGTTACGATCAATTATCGATTGGGGCCATTGGGTTGGTTCGCACACCCCGCCTTAGGGAGCGGCCCCGGAGCAATTGCTAACTTCGGCACGCTGGACATCATTGCTGCCCTTGGCTGGGTGAAGCGCAATATCGGCGCCTTTGGTGGCGACGCGGATAACGTCACCATTTTTGGTGAGAGTGCGGGTGGGCACAACGTGTTCACCTTGCTTGCAAGTCCGCTGTCCGAGGGGCTGTTTCACAAAGCTATCTCTCAATCGGGTTATGTGCGCAGTCTAAGTCCCAGACAAGCCCACAACCGAGAGCGAGAGTTCGCTGAAATCGATCGAGGTAGCTGGGAGTTTACCGAGGCACTGGGATTGTCCAATGATTCGGTGACTGCCGAGTCGCTACGGGGTGTCAGCGCCGATGACATCATTACCACGTTCTATGATCTTTCGTCTGACCACAGCTCCCCCGGTATCATTAACGACGGGGTCGTCATCCCGACCGAAGGTTTTGCCGCTGCCTTGGGTAACCCCAAATACGCCAAACCGTCAGTGCCTGTCATGGCGGGCGCAAACAACGAAGAGGTGACGCTGTGGATTGGGTTAAACCGCTATTTCGTCAACGCCTCATATCCGCTAACC
>MDTD01136954.1_pt1 | contig 31671 bp, 29 predicted proteins | sample 811221 | NCBI WGS metagenome assembly MDTD01 (sample SAMN05326646, study PRJNA326480) | marine metagenome | isolation source: seawater | place: Pacific Ocean: South West | collected 2011
GAAACATCGTTATGACACGGAAAGGGCTTGACGATGACGTGGAAACCATGGATTTTGATGAAGTCCTGTCGCTCGCTCAATCCGATGAGGTGATGATCATCGGGGGTGGAGAGATCTACGCCCTCTTCCTCGAGCACGCCAAAGAGGTGCATCGAACCATCATCCACACCGTCGTTGAAGGTGCCGATACCTTCGCACCAGAAATAGAGCCTGTCGGTTTCTACCTCATGACCGAACGAACGGTTCCGGCAGGTGAACGAGACGACCACCCCATGACCTTCCAGCACTGGATTGTGTAGGCATACACTTACTCGGGTCGATACTCTGTCACGCGAACGCCGAGGCGACCTTGCAGAGCCTCTCGCTTCATGATGCGTGCATATTTCTTTTCGAAGGCTGCCTTCAGGTCAATTTCCATGGCCAAACTGTGCCCCATCAGCAGAATCAGTACATCAGCCATTTCCTCAGCGCATTCCTCGAGAGGTTTGCCTTTTGTGACCGCCGCCGCCAGTTCTCCCAACTCCTCGATGGTCAGGGCAAGCCGGTAGCCCATATCGTGCCCGTTTTGGCCCGCAAAGTCGTGTTTGGCGTGGAAGGCTGCGACCTTTTTCATCATCTCTTCCCATTCGTTGAGGGGCTCGTGGTTCATCCATTGTTCAACGGAGCGACCGTTCATGAACAGAAATACCAACGGCCCGTGTATCATGTTTGTGTCACTCAAGCATGCCTAGGATGCATGCCCAAACGGGGTCCAAACGGTCGTTGGCCTGGGCAGAAACGGCTTGGTGGTCAAGGGCTTTGGCGTCGTCTGCTGGGTCGCGCCCTGCCGCCCAGTTTGAAGAGATGCAAACGGCAGCGTAGGGGAGGTCCAATTCTGCCGCCAATTTTGCTTCGCGTGGCATGGTCATGCCAACCATGTCCCCACCCAAACGTTCGATGGCGTTCACTTCTGCCACCGTTTCAAATTGTGGCCCTTGGGTCAACCAGTAGGTGTAGCGCATCGGTTCATCCTCGCTGTAGGCTTGAACTGCGCAGAGGATGGCTTCGAGTTTGGCGTTCATTTCCTTATCAAACGGCACGGTTACAGAAGTAAACACGGCCTCATCATCATGGAAGGTGGCTTCTACACCGGTGAAATCAACGTACTGCTCAGCCAAGGCCACTTTTCCTGGTGGAAACGTTGAGGCAATGGCGCCAACGGAACAAACGGAAAGGACAGCGTCAACATTGGCCTCGTGAATGGCCATCATGTTAGCACGGTGGTTGATTTTGTGAGGAGGGCATCCATGCCCCGAAGCGTTGTGGTGGCGTTGAAGGAAAATCAATTCACATGTCCTGCCATTGACCTCAAGAGAAAAAGTTCGCAGGGGGACGGACCCAAACGGCGTTTCCACACGCACGTCGTCTTGACGAATGAGGGAGGCATGTCGGTCGTCAAGTCGTGTTGTCAAGTCCATGTTGACAAGACCCGTTCCACCGATCACACCCAGTCGCATGGTTGCCCACATGCCCTTTGACTTGTCAAGCCTGCGGCCAAACCAAGACGAACGAGGTCGTTCTTCACTCGTTGAGGCGGGCGATGAGGTCTGCCTTCTTTCCTGAAACAGGCTTTCCAGCTGCCTTGAGCAATTCCTTGAGTTCAGCAACCGTCATGGAACTGTAATCCATATCATCGGAGGCTGCGGGTGCTTCCTCAGCAGGGGCTTCTTCCTCAGCGGATTCAGCGGCGGCTTCCTCGACAGGAGCTTCCTCAGAAACTTCAGGCTGGTCTTCATCTTCTTCATCGTCGTCAACGAATTCGCCGGCTTCCTCAGCCATAGCTGCAGCGAGGGCTGCGGCCTTCTTGGCCTTCATTTCAGCGGCTTGGCGCTCTTCTTGAGCGTGAATCTCGTCAAGGGTTGGGCCGTCAGAAGCGACCACACCTTCCTGGAGCAACTGGCTCTTTCGGATAGCGACTGAACGAACGGGGTAAATGGACTTCACAGCCTTTTCAATCTCGTCCTCAAGTTTGCCATCGAGCAAAGCACGTTGCATGTCTGCGAAGGTGTTCTTCGCAGCAAAAGCGATGATGAGGTCTCGGGTTCGGGTTCGCATGTCTTGCTTCACTGAAGTTTGAACGCGCTGTTGTGTGATGATGAGCGGCTTCATTCGAACGAGATATCCGTCGGTGGTGACCACATCGACCACATCGTCAACCTTGCCACGGTAACGGCGGATTTGCCGCCGGGTGTGGTCGGTTTGGTGGTGGTGTCCGATGAAGGTGGTCAACGCGTCTTGACCAACACATTCGGTGACACGGAATCGCATGACCACGTGCATCTTGGAAAAGTTTCCATCAAATTCTTGCTGTGTCATCTCGTAGACACGGCCGATGATGTGTTCATCAGACTCACCGATTGTTTCGCCAATTCGCTTGAAATCCCATGGATGACGAGGTGCTCGGATGGTGTACCATCGCTTCATCTTCCACTTGTCACGCTGTTTACGCGCTGCCGCGCGTGCCTTTGCACTGATTTTTTTCGCCATGTCGATCCACTCGGTGTGTCTTGCGGGGGCTACCCCACTTGCAGGTTGCCGACAAACCTCCCCTATTTGAAGAAGCCTCATGAGCATATGAGGGCGAGTGTCGCAGATTCGGCAACCTCATGACCCATGCCCTCCACGGTCCATCCGTGGGACTTCATCACATCACGTGGAGGGCAACTGGCAGTGCCGTGTCCGATGTTGACGTGCTGGTTGAGGCGCTTGCGTGGCTGATTGGAGACCCTGAGGCCGTAAAGACGGACAAAAGTTCGTCCTACCACGGCCCCGAGTTGACATTGCTTTCAGCCACCACATCAAACAAGCGAAAGGCCCTGCGTTCCCTTGCACGCTTAGGAGGGAACAACATCCAAGCCCTCCTCCTGGATATCGAGCAGCGAACCGACGACCAAAACGTGTTGCATCTCCGGCTTAACCTTGACGACCTCATCGATGGCAAGGTGGTTCTGGCATCCGATTTCGGCGTGGCCACCATCAAAGGCCAAGCAAAATTTGAGGTCTATTCGGGCCAATCAGCAGAGGAACAGCGCCTCTCCACCCTCAACGAAGCCTTGGAACTTGCAAAGGAGAACGATGCGGCATGAACATGCGCTGGTTGTGGACGCTGGCCTGCACATGCATGCTCTTCCTCTCTGCAGTACCGCTCGCCCAAGCAACAATGGACGATGGCGAACCATGGCCTACGCCAACCTGCAATGCTGACCGCCAGAATTGGACCATGGGCCTCATTTATTGCACCGAAGAAGCATCGCTTGGCTACACGCTCTTTTCTCCCATTCCTTCGAACACGACATACCTCATTGACCACGAGGGGCGTGAACTTCACCAATGGAGTTCACCTGGAGAACATCGGCCAGCCCTGTCGGCCTACCTGCTTCCAGACGGGGATTTGTTGAGAACCGCGAACATCGCACAAACCGCCGTTGGCAATTTTTCGGGTGGTGGAACCGGAGGTAAGGTTGAGCGTATTGCATGGGATGGAACCTTGGAGTGGTCGTGGGAATATTCCTCTACACTCCACATCTCACATCACGACATCGAGCCCATGCCCAACGGCAACCTCCTCATGATCGCGTGGGAAGAGCGAACAGAAGAAGAAGCGCTTCAAGCGGGACGAAACCCTGCGATAGCGAGCGATTCGCCCGGTGGAGAAAACAACGTCTGGCCCGACCACATCATCGAAGTCAAGCCCGTTGGTTCAGACGATGCAGAGATCGTCTGGCGCTGGTACGCATGGGACCACTTAATCCAGGATTACGACGAAACCAAAGACAACTACGGTGTGGTCGCCGACCATCCAGAACTGCTCAACATCAATTATGTCGGTGCCACGGGAAATCAAGCCGGTCGTGCTGACTGGATGCACTGCAACGGTTTGGATTACAACAGCGCTCTGGACCAAATCGCCCTCTCGTGCAGAGGCATGAACGAAGTGTACATCATCGACCACAGCACAACCACAGAAGAAGCCGCAGGACATACTGGAGGAAATGCGGGAAAGGGTGGCGATATCCTGTATCGTTGGGGAAACCCCCAAGTGTACCACAAAGGTCTCTCCAGTGACCAGCAATTCTTCGCTCAGCACGACGTGCAGTGGATTGAGGCAGGCCACCCTGACGAAGGTGGGCTCATCGTGTTCAACAACGGCGTCGGACGCTACCCTGCTTACTCATCGGTGGACATCATTCACCCACCGAAGGACAACGGCACCTATGTGCTTGAGGCCAACGGCACGTTTGGCCCGAATTTACCCGCATGGACGTGGGACCAAGGTGAAGCCATGTATTCCGGTGCTATTTCCGGTGCGCAGGCTTTGGCGAACGGCAACATCCTGGTCACCCACGGAACCCAAGGAACATTGTACGAGGTGAACCGAGTCGGTGATGTCGTTTGGGAATACATCGGACCGGTTGGACACGATGGCAGCTATGTGCAAGGCGAACCACTTCCCGAAGGGAAACGAGCAGGAACAACGGCAAACGCCATTTTCAAAGCGACACACTACCCTGTTGACCATCCAGCATTCACCAACCGAACAATGCTCGGCATGGATTACATTGAGCACTGGAACGATTCGTGCCCCGAAGAGGAGGCATGGGGTTGGGACAAGAACGGCGATGGTTGTGTTGACGACAGCGACGACGACGGCATCACCGACCCCTACGACCGTTGCGGTTTGGGCGATGACTCCGTGGACGAGGACGACGACGGCATCATTGACGCCTGCGATGCACTGGTGGACAGTGACCGCGATGGTGTAGCGAACAGCGTGGATTTGTGCGAAGGCCACGACGACGCATTGGACGAAGACAACGACGGCCTGCCCGAGCCTTGCGACACATTGGTCGACAGCGATAACGACACCGTTCCCGATAGCGCCGACCTCTGTGAAGGGCAAGACGACCTTCTTGATGCGGATAACGACTCGGTGCCCGACGGGTGTGATCCGCTGCTCGACACGGACGGTGATGGTGTTGCCGACAGTGAAGACATCTGCCCAACAGGCGATGACAAAGCCGACGCTGACGTGGACGGCCTGCCCGATGCGTGCGATGATACTCCACAACCAGTGGAGAACACCACCGTCGTGGAAGAAGACCAAACGAGGCCAGCCTCGGACTCAACCGACCAGACTGACAACCAAGCATCGCTGCTCACACGTCACCCGATTGAGGTTCTGTTGGTGGGAGGCATGGTGCTGGTGGGACTTCTACGGATGTACACTCGGTCTTCCAAGCGCTGAATTTTCGTGCCCCCGAAACCTAATTCCACCGTTGACAAGGAATTAAGTAGAGCATCCGACAAGGTCTTACTGAGGAATCCAAATGCCCCACGTCGTAACCTCCCCCTGCGTTGACCACAAGTATCAGGAATGCGTTGCCGTTTGTCCGGTTGAAGCCTTCCGTGAAGCAGAAACCTACCTTGTTATTGACCCGGATGAATGCATCGATTGTGGCGCTTGCATCCCCGAGTGCCCTGTTGACGCCATCTTTGCAGACACTGATGTTCCAGAAGGCGAAGAGGCTTGGATTGACCGCAACGCCGAAGAATCCGTCGATGCCGAGATCGCCGAAGGCGACTCTCCCGTTCTCGCTGACTGAATTCTCTCATCACACGGACACGAACCAACCGTCATAAGGGAGGGCGGTTAGGGAGGCTTGAGCACCATGAAAACTGACTTTTCACAACTCCGAATGGGCAGCGACCTCCTCAAGCGTGGCTTTGCGCGAATGCAGCAAGGTGGCGTCATCATGGATGTGGTCAACCCCGAGCAGGCTGCCGTCGCTGAAGACGCTGGAGCCGTGGCTGTCATGGCCCTTGAGCGAGTTCCTGCTGACATCCGAAAAGCTGGCGGCGTGGCACGAATGAGCCACCCCGACATGATTCAGGGCATCCTCGACTGCACCTCCATTCCGGTGATGGCCAAGTCCCGAATCGGACACGACGGTGAGGCCAGAATCCTCGAAGCCATGGGTGTTGACATGGTCGACGAAAGCGAAGTCCTAACACCTGCCGACCCCTATTTCCACATCAACAAACACGAGTACGACATTCCCTTCGTTTGCGGTGCGACCGGACTGGGTGAGGCCGTCCGACGAATTTGGGAAGGGGCGGCCATGATCCGAACGAAAGGAGAAGCCGGCACCGGCAACGTGGTTGCCGCCGTCACCCACGCTCGCCTCATCGACCAGGAAATTCAGCAAATTCAATCCCTTGACGACCACGGCCTTGACCTCGCCACGGAGAAAATCATGGAGCGCTACCGAGTGCTATCCTCACATTCCGAACTCCCCGGCACGCACCTCATGACGCCGTTCGGCGCCATTGACGAGGAGATGCACAAGGGCGTTCGTGGGGTTCTTGATGACGTTCACCGACTGGGCCGACTGCCCGTGGTGACCTTTTCTGCGGGTGGCATCGCCACACCAGCTGATGCTTCGCTCATGATGCGCATGGGAATGGATGGTATCTTTGTGGGTTCTGGCATCTTCAAATCCAGCGACCCGCCAACCATGGCCGACGCCATTGTGATGGCCACTGCTCATTATGATGAACCCAGCAAGGTCGCAGAAGCCATGGCCATGATGGAAGGTATTCCAATGAAAGGCGATGAACTGGAAACACTCGAGGTCCGCCTCGACCAGCGTGGCTGGTGAATCAATTCAACGGGTCGGAAATTCCTTCCTCGCCCAAGGTCCACTTGAGTGTCTTGACCACGCCCTGCAGGGCTTTGTGATTTCGGGCTGCTTCCTTCATGCCCTCTTTGTCGTCCTCGTCTTTGCACGCTTCGTACCAGGACTTCCAATCGTTCATCTTGGTCGTTGCTTGCTCGAGCATGTCTTCAATTTCTGCCCACGTTCGGTCATAGGTGCGATGAGGTGTTTCGGCCATGTTATCATTGGTGTGCGAGAATTTACCCTACATAGGGTCTTGCACGACGCTCATGAAAAATGCTCAACTTTTTCTCCGATGTAACGGCGTTCCGAGTCAAGGACGGCACCGTCGCCAATCACGCAATCCTCAACGATACAGTTGGATGGAATAACGACACCCACACCTAACACAGAGTGTACGACTTGAGCACCCTGGCCGACTTGGCACCCTCTCATGAGAAGGGAGGCTGATATCTTGGCGGCCTCACCGACCTTGCAGTCTGGGCCGAGAACGGCGTTGTCAACAACGCCTTGGCACACCACGCTCTGCGCCATGAGCACGCCGTCATTCTCAGCGAACCCTTGGGGGTAGGTGAAGGGAAGTTCGTCGTATCGGGACATCAAGGTGGATTGGGCCTTGATGAGTTCAAACGGCTGACCAACATCAAACCAAACGCCGTCAATGGTTTGCGCATACATCGGCCAACCGAGTTCAAGCAATGTTGGGAAGAGTTGCTTACTAAAATCAAATTTTTCACCGACTGGAATGTGTTCAAACACCTCGGGTTCAAGAATGTACAAACCAGCGTTGATGACATTGCTAAAGGCTTCTTCGGGACGTGGTTTTTCCAAAAAACGACGAATGAATCCTTCTCGAAGTCCACCGTCGACCTCACCCTCTGGGCTCGCCGATAATCCGACAATACCGAATTCGGAAGGGTTCTCCACTTCCCATAGCGCCATGGTCACCTTTGCGTTGTTTCGCCGGTGAGCATCGAGCAAGGAAGCGATGTCAAAGGAAGCCACGGCGTCTCCTGAACCCACCACGCAGGTGGATTGAATGGACGCCCTCAACAGGCCAACGCTTCCAGCCGTGCCCATCGGCGTTGCTTCTTGATTGATGCGGGCTTTCACTGGGCCAGATGGGTCCGACCAGGATTCAACATGGGACTGGAGTTGCTCACCACGGTAGCCGGTGGTGACCACAATCTCGTGAATACCAGCTTCAACCATGGCGTCCTTGACATAGTCAATCACCGGACGGCCAAGAACCTCCACCATCGGTTTGGGGCGTGTAGCGGTGAGCGGCATCAAACGAGAGCCTTGGCCGCCCGCCATGATGATGCCCAACATCGCAGGCCCTCAGCGTCGTCGAATGGGACCCATGCGGCGCATGTTCTTCTTCTTTGAAGAGCCGGACGTTCGCTTCTTGGTCTTGGCGCCGTCATCTTTGCCCACACCACCGAAGACCAACTCGCCGTCATTGAGCAGGGATTCAACGAGCATATCCGCCACTTCATCGGATTCAGCACCCGATTTCATCTCTGCCTTGACCGCTTTGTTGTGGTCGGTGATCCAGGACTCTCGCTCTTGACGAGCCATGTTCAACTCGTCTCGTGCCTTGTTGACGTTGACCATCATCTCCTCAATTTTCTCGTGAACGCCGTTCGCCTTCTCATGGAATTCCACCGATTCGGTGTGATGACGGTCGCCTTCTGCTTTCAAGAAATTGCGGTGGTCGAGTGCTTCCTTGTATCCGGCCCACTTTTCGTCGGCACGCTTCAGTGCGTCAACGAAGAGGTTGTGTGCATCATCGGATTCTGCTTTCAGTGTTGCAATGGCTTCGTCGAGGTTGGAGAGGTCGACTGAGACCATCTCGAATTTGGCCACCTCGGGTTCCAACTCATCCGCTCGGCGCTTCATTCGCTTGATTTGTTCCATCGTTTCCTTTTCCTTTTTCGTGCTGGAGGACGTGGTCTGAAATTTTTCTTCAAGGTTGTTGATTTGACTGATGAGGTGAGAGTATTCAGCCGTGGCTGATTTCTTTTCCCCGTGTTCGCCACGGCGACCCTTGGCCTGAGAAAAGAGGTCTCGTAGCTGTTGATTGATGGCGTCTCGCTTGGCCTTGTGGGCGTTTCGTTCAGCGTGAATGGCGTCCAACTCTGCCTTCATGAGGTCGAGTTTCTCTCGGTGTTCCTTGTATTGGTCTTGAACAGCGTTGCGCTTTTGCGCCATTGCTCTGCCTTGGTCGCGCAGATTATTACGCGTTTCTCGTAAGCGACGAACCTTGGCTTCCATGTCCCGAAGTTCCGATAACTTGTCGGCGTCTGGGTTCGGCTCAGCGTCCCTTGGCATCCCGCGCATGACCTTGTCCACCACCTACACCATTTCAAGGCTGTGGCTCGCCAAAAACTTGGGATTAAGCGGTAAAACCGCCAAAGACTTCCAAAAGAAGAAGAATCCCAGCTGAGACCAATCCTAAGCCTCCGAAGAGGTAGGCAACGTAAGTGCTGGTGCTCCTCAACCACTGGCGGAACTCAGCTCGGACACGGACATTGATTTGTCGTCCAAGAAGCAACTCACCGTTCGTCTCCTCTAAACGGACGGAAACCGTGGCATCCCCTGTGGTGGTGGGAATCAGCGTCTGCCATGAGACCGTGCTGTCCTTGAGCAGACCCGACATCTTCCCAAGAACATCGTCGTTGCCTTCCGTAGCCAGAGGGAGAGCCTCAGCCGACCACCAGTACTTTTCACCAGGCTCAAGGCGGTATGTCAATGCCAAATCCTTCGGCTCAAAATTCGGCGTTTGTACGCGGAACACCACGGTCCTGGTTTTATCTGAAAGATTGTGAAAGAGCGTGAAGAGGTTCGCTTTGTCCGTGACGACATTTTCCATGTCAACTTCAAAAATCAAATCCGACATCGCCGGCTTTCGCCCGCTTTCAAGGTCTTGCTTGAGGCGGTCGACCATGCGGAAGAAGGCAGGGCAACGCTGATTGATGAGCCCGAGCAACACCAACCATGCTTCAAGGGTGAACGTCTCATGTGAAAACACGTGCTCCATCCCTTTCTTGGTCAAAATTTCGCTCATTTCCAATTCCAAGGTCTTCCGGTCGAGTCCTGTTGCATGCCGATACAGTGTCATGAGAAATTTCTCATGCGCAAAGTGTCGGTTGACACCCCGCTTGAAACATGCTTCGAGGACCTTGGTGTATTCATCGTATTGCGAGCGGAGAAGTGGATCCATGTGCGTCTTGATGAGGTCGCTGAACACCATGTTCAGGGTTGAGGGATGGACCGGAGGCGTGTAGGCTGGCAGCAAGCCCGTTTGCTCAACCATGTTGAAGGGTGTGGAACGGGTAGGAAGATGCTGACCAAAAGAGAGCAGCAGGAAGGAGGCAGATATCAACAAAAACAAGTTCCCAAAGATGCTTCCCGCACCGTACCAGAACACGCCGATGAGCATCATGGCCGCACCGAAAGCGAGAATGAGGGATTTGGTGTGATGAGCCATCGAGGTTTGGAGTTGATACAACAGACCGTCGTAGCCGTGAAGGGATTGCACTGAGCGATGTTCGCTGTTCGAGGCTTCAACGCGCTCATGGAAGGTGGACAAGGAAATATTCACGCGGTATCGGTGGAAACTGACCGCAAGGATGTAGCCCAAGACCACCACAAAAGAAAGACTCGCAGTAAACGTGGCGAATCCCATGCCGAGGTTTGGCTCGATGTTGTCCAGCCAAAACGTGGGCGATGATTGAGAAAAGGCCCATGTTGAGAAATACATCAACGCCCCAAACGCTGGAAGGAACATGATGAGTCGCAGACCAGAACTGACAATTTGTCGGTCGATGGCATGGACAATGGATTCCGAGAGCCGAAAACCGAATCGCTCTTCGCTCGCAGATGGAGGAGTTTCTTCACCGTCCAGTTCAGACGGGGCGTCTTCTGCCATGGTTCGGGATGAATTGCTCTGTTCTAAAGTGTTCACACCGTATCGTTGATGATTTCAACAAAAACACCGTTCATCCAACGCTCCGAAAGAATGGCTTCCTGTCCGTCAGCAACAAAGGAATCGGGACCCGTTCGAACAATGGAGGAACCGACACGAAAACCTCCCGCATCGAGGGCTTGTGCCTCATCCGCCGCCATGAAAATGGCTGAAAGCGTCGCCGGCGTGTCCGTGTTGAGGTTCATCAACGAGACCGATGATGGGCGCTTGGAAAGACGTGCAGCAATGTCGGGCGTGGGTTGTGGAATATCTCGTCCGCTGGGGTCTTTTGTCTCTGGTGTTATCAAGCGAGAAAGCGCTACCTCCATGTCGTCATCAATGGCGTGCTCGAGGCGACAAGCCGTCTCGTGGGGATTACCGTCATAGGGCAGGATCTCGAGCAAAACCTCTGCCAATCGATGCCTTCGCTTCATTTTCTGCCCGTGCACCAAACCTGCTTCTGTGAGTCGTGCCCCCTTGTAAGGGATGTACTCGAGGTAACCGCGCACAGCAAGGCGCTGGACCATCTCAGTGGCCGAGGCAGGGCTGACGTCCAACTTTGCGGCGAGGTCGCCTGTTCGCACAATGCCCCCGGGTTCGGCCTCGTGAAATTCGTACATCATCTCGAGGTATTCATCTTCAAATTCTTGAAAATGGCCCACCATCGCTAATCCCTCCTCATCAACTACTTCCCTTCATGTGGTTTGAATATTGTGGTACACGCTGGACATCGAACCGAGCCCTCATAGGACGAAGGAATACGAAGCGATTGGGAACAATTAGGACAGGAAATCTCGACCTTTTCACTCACCGGTGCCATTGATTCAGGTTGGACCTCCACCTCAGGATCATCCTCTTCTTCCTCACGGGGGCGTTCGATTTGTTCCGGTTCGACCCTGAATTTATGGGAACAATCGGGGCACCCAACCGTGCCCTCATAGTCAACTGGGACACGCAGACGTCGGTTGCATTCTGGACATGAAACCTCTCGCTTTTCTTGGTGTTTCGATGCCGGCTTCGAGGACGTTTTCTGAACGGATGCTTGGCTGGTAGAGGGACGGTTCGGTTCAGCACTCTTTTGGGCCCGAAGGCGAAGAACCAAGGCGACTGCTCCACCCAATGCAAGCCCCCAGAGCATCGCCCCGATGGGCCATTCGGAAGAGGTCTCAACCAAGGCTTCACCCGAGACATAGGTGGTTTGGGCAGAAACCACTGTTCCGTCGATGTGCCAAAGAGCTTGTATGGCTACATTGCTGCCTTTTGGCCAAACCACCTCCACCTCCAATTCAGTGGATGATTGACCGTCCCAGTCAGGAGAGGTGGTCTTTGCAAGGCGAGTGCCGTAAGCATCCATGAGCCAAACTTCGCCTGAAAGGTCAAGGGATGGCCCGGATTGTTCGAAGGTCAACTGAACGGTGGTGGCCTCGCCCTCAATTGGCCGAATGGGGTCTGTTGTAGCGGAAAATGCCAACCAAAATTGCGTTTCGTCGCCTGGCAACGAGGCGGTTACGGCGAGTGGACCTGGCCCAATCAACCAGTCAATGGGTGAAATTTGGGCGATGAGGCGGTCTGCCGGAATGTCGCCAAACACCATGGACAATTCCATCAGACCTTGCTGGAGTTGGAGGTCGTTTTCTTGGAGGAAAATCGTGGAACCGCCCGCCTCATAACCAACCTGGAGTCGGATTTCCCTGTCCTTGCCTTCGTCAAGGTCAATGTGCAAGGTCAAGTCAATATCAGCGTTCTCCGTGCGACTCACCTCTGCAAACGAAAGTTGAACGGATTGTTGTTCCTTGATGACAAAGGTCGTCGACCCTTGGTCAAGACCATCAACGACACCGTTGTCGCTCTCGAGTGTCCACAATAATTGCGTTTCACCCACCTCAAGGAACTGCAGGGAGGCGCTGATTTCACCTGCTGCGCCCTGCTCCATCTCAACCCAGTCACCCTGTGCTGTGGATGTTCCGCTTGACAAAACGAGGCGAACACGACCATCAACATCTCCTATATTCCTCAGCAACAAATTGGCTTCGACGCGGTCGCCTTTGTGCCAAGGACCTCCGTTGTATGTGGGCGTTGTGGTTCCTGCGGATTGGAAAACAGCTGAAGGCATTTCAACGGTTGATTGGAACGGAGTCGTTGATGCATCGCTTATGCGGGCACCTCCAGCATCGCATTCGAGGAGCATCGGTTTGGCAGAGAGCGTGAAGGACCACGATGCATTGGAGGCTGCATTGAGTCCAATGGAGGATGAGTTGAACACTTCTACACCGTCCGCAACGCATGATATTGAACCCGTAAATGGTACAGTGCCGTTGTTCCAAACCATTACCCACACCGTCAAGTCATCACCTGCTTGCACCTCGTCGGCGTTGGTGTCAACGACACCTTCCAGCGTTGGAAGAGGTGGAGGGCCTACATCCCATGAACCGTTCAGCGTGTGAGTTCCCGTCTGGCTCGTGCTGACATTGGTCAAAACGACGCTCCAATTCAACAGGCCTTCGGCCAAGGTCATCGTCGGTGCCAGCGTCACAACCTGAGAGGTGGAGGCTTCAACAGCGACGTCGTTGAGCACAACCGTCTCGGTTGCGACTTGATTTGTCAGATGGAGTTCCACCGCACCGGTCCAGTTCACATCCCCGTCGTTGATGATGGGCAACACGACTTCGACCTTGTCCCCATCATGAAGGGTCAAATTCCCTGTTGATTCCCCTGCGGCATCAACGGGGTTGGCGAGAACACTCGATGCACCGCCGAGGCTGATGGCAAGAGGGCGCAGCCGTTGTACGGTGCGGGACAACTCAGATTGATGGGTGCTGGTGTTTGAACCAACATCGCCTTCTATAGAAATTGAGATTGTACTGAATCCAAAGGGAAGACCGACGAATGTTCCGGTGATGTTTCGCTCCTCAAGTGCCTGAAATTCACTGAGAACCTGACTCGTGTTTGAGAGTTCAACACCCTCAAGGGTGGCGACCACAAGATACAGCGTAATGTTTGCAGCCCCGCCGCTCAATTCGTGGAGTTCCACCGAAAACGACAGGTCCTCTCCTTCAAAGCTCGTGTAATCCACAATGCTCAACGAAGCCTCCTCGAAGAGAACCTCGCCCGCTTGGGCTTGCACACCGGGAAAAGTAGAGAATACAAACAGCATTGCAAGGAGGAGGCTGACGCCCCGTTGTGAACGGCGTTCCCCCTCCATGGTAGGGCGTGAATCTCGTGGTTCTTCACCTTCGCGGCGGTAGAAGGGGCAAGCGGTTGATTCTTTTACATTGAACCAACCCCCAAAATCCATGCAGGCACGGGAATTGTTGTCCGTTTTGCCTGCCGACCTCATCAAGTCAATCTTGGCACGACGTGAAAAGCTGGCGGCCCAGCTCCCGAAAGAATTGGAATTGCGGCAGGAAGAAAACGATCGCGCCTTCCAACTCGCCAAGACCTCACGTGAGGAACTGAAGGCCCTCCAAGCGGACAGCAGCGATTCAAATGTTAACGAAGAGGACCTCCTCAAAGCCCAACACACCTATGACGAGAACGAACGATTCCGTCGGCGTTCTGCCTCGCGCCTTCAAACCATCAAGAACAACATCAGCGATTGTCAAGAAGCGATTGGGTTCTGGCAGCAGTTAGCGGATGGTGAATGGGGGCACCTCCTTGAGGATGCGGAACGTCTTCGAATCGGCGGCGCCTCAAGTTATTCAGAAGCCAAGCGACTCAACTCAGAAAAGGAGGAGCGTGCGTGAGCGCCAAATCATCCTCGCTTTTTGCTGATTTACAGCAAATGGAAACCGCAGAGGTTGAGACCATGTACGAGAACGCATTGGCTCAACTCTCTGCCACAGAAAGCCAACTTCTTGAGTTGTATAAGAAGAAAAAAATTCACTCGGAAACCATCAAATTCGCCGTGAACAAAAGCACTCAGGCCCCCAAGTTGGACGAAGATACCCAAGGCGACCTCGTTGAACTTGCCATTGAGCAAAAAGCCGATTTTGACGCTTGCCTCGCCCGCAGGGATGCCCTTGTGGAACGATTGGTTCTACCCCGTCACCGCGTGGTGCACACGATGAGAGATTTTTACGAGAAATTGACTGCTCCTCTTACCCCCTCCGATTCAACCAGTTTGGCCAACGAGATGGAATACTTTTCACGCTTCTTCGAACTTCAGGCTATTCTGGAAATTTATACCGAAGAGCAGGATGTCCAATCCTCGCTTCATCGAGCGAGGACCAACCTCTTGGAGACCGTTAAAGCGGTTAACAAAAACGACCGACGCCTGGCTCAACTCATCAATCAGCACCGCTCAGGCGCCAAAGCTCAGCGAACGGAGGCTGGACGGCTCAAAGCCTACTTGGAAAAGGTGAACGCCACACCGGTCAACCCGGTACCGGAACCCAATCCCGAAGTCAATGAACGCTTACTTGCAGGTGAAGCCTTGACCATGGAGGAATTTGCGTCCATGCTCGAACACGGCGGTTTGATGGAACTCGAGACCGACAAGGCCCCCTCAACAAAACCAAAGCAGCGGAAAAAAAAGTCCATGCGGACATCACACCCCCGCCGTGGCCAGCGGCAGACCTCCCCCCGAAAGCGAGACTGATCGGCATGCCGAGAATGGCTTGGATACCCGGAGACCGGCCGCTTGATTTCCCCGAAACAGCCGTCCGGGATGTTATCCGACTCTTCAAGAATGAGACGGGTGAAATCTACGCCGAGCCATCCGTGCGCCATCTTCCCATCCCTGTTTGGGACGCGAACCTCTTGCTCGTCGACCTGGACGAGGCGCCCCCGCGGGCCGTGCAAGGCGTCATGTGGGCAACCCCGTTCAAAGACGACATCGTGAGGGTTGCAGCCTTCGTGATTGGGGCCCAACATCAGGGCCAGAAAATGGGCTCACGTGCATGGGACCGTTTTACTGCGGAAGCATGGGCCAAGGGGTTCCGCCATGTCCAACTTGAAGTCAAAGCAGACAATGTTGCCGCCCAGCGATTCTACACACGCCGAGGATTAACGGTGCAGCAAGAGTTGCACGGCTACTACAAATCGGGATTGGGCTACATGATGCGAGGTCCCCTCGTGCCTCCTTCGGATTGAGAAGGACTATTCACCGAGGCAAGAAGTTGGGGTCATGATTGAAGCCGTGCTTCGGGGGTTGACAGACCTCGATGGCGTACGGACCGTTCTTCTTGTTGAGTCCGATGGATTCGTTGTGTTTTCCCAACCCTCGCCAAATGGGATTGATTCCGCCCTTGTTGAATCGTGGAATGCATTGGCCAACCAAGCACCCAGCGAAGCCCTGACCACCGTGGTGATGGAATCGGGCTACCTTATACTCAAACCGATTGAAGAGCGCGTCCTGATGACGGTTTGTGAGCGCTCATGCAACCTCGGGAATGTTCGTCATGCTTTGCAAAATCTCGAGTGGCCAGCCTAAATCCGGGACGAAACGGGTGCAGACCCGCCCGTGAAGGATTAAATGGGGGTGGTTGGTCGCCAACTTGCGGGAGGGTGGGAATCCTCCCCAGACCAGGTGAGATGAAGAATGGCAGAACTCAAAGATCTTCTTGACGAGCGACGAAAAATGGTTGACAAAAAAGCAACGCAACATCGCGAAATTCGAGACGATTGGAACGAGAAAACCAAGACCTACACCTCCACCCGAAACGAACTCAACAACGAAGTTCGCGAACTCATCGTCCAGGTTCGTGAACAGCGTGACCTTCGAGACCAAATGAACGAAATGGTTCGAGAGAAGAAGAAGGAGCGAGAGGAAGCCAACAAAGCTGTGCGTGAAGCAAAGGATGCCATGCGAGCCGGCCAACCTGAACAACCTCAGCAATTTGACCGACGTGGGCGTCCGATTCGCCCTGACACCGTTCAATCCTTGACCCGAACCATGGAACGCTTGGAGCGAGAATTTGAGCAAGGAAAGCACCAGGGCAAAAACGAGCGAAAATACTTCAAGAAAATGAAGGAATTGAACGCCAAGCGAAAAGCGCTGAAGGAAGCCCAAGTCGCCACCGAGAGTGCCGAGGGAAGCGGTGAACTCCGAGAGGCCATGGCCCTCCAAGAAGCCGCTCACAACGCCGTCAAAGAAGCTGCTGAAGCCGCTCAAAGCGCCCACGATAACATGCTTCAATGGAATGCTGAAGTTGACCGCCAGCGCGAGAAGGCCGAAGCAGCCCACCGCAAGCTCCGTACCTCAAAGAAGGAAGCCGACAAAGAGCACAGCCTCTACATCGTCTCGCTGCGATGCTTGCACTCCATCCAGGACATCCTCCGTGCCATGCGAGGTGCCAGCGCAGGTGAGGGCCAACGCCCAGCAGCCAGCGACCAAACGCAAGATTTGATGGCCAAGTTGCTCGCTGGTGAGACGCTTTCGACTGAGGAATTGATGCAACTCCAGCGTTTTGACTGAACAAAACCGTGCGGATACATCAAAAACCTCCAACAACGGAAGTTAACTGGACGTGGTTGTAATGATTGGTCAATCCGACATCGCTGAAATCGTCGAAGAGTATGACCGCCTCAAACTTCGCATCGGTATGACGGCCTCCCACTCAGCGCTGGACATCTGCGACGGCGCCATCGAAGAGGGCTTTCCAACCGTCGCCTACTGCAAGGAAGGACGGCACAAAACCTACGCCAATTATTTCAAAACGCAACGAAGTTCATCAGGACGCGTTGTTCGTGGCATGGTCGACAAAGCCATCGTGCTCAACGAATTCGACGATGTCCTCGCGCCTCAGATGCAAGAAGAAATGCGCAAGCGGAACGTCATCTACATCCCAAACCGCTCGTTTACATCCTATTCCTCCATCAGCGACATCGAAGACAACTTCCGTGTGCCCATGTTTGGCTCTCGTAATATGCTGCGAATGGAGGAGCGAACCGAAGACCAAGACTACTACTGGATTTTGGAAAAGGCCGGCCTGCCCTATCCCGAAAAAATTGACAACCCTGAGGACATTGATTGCCTCGTTATCGTGAAACTTCACCACGCCCAAAAGAAACTCGAGCGCGGCTTCTTCACCTGCGCATCCTACAAGGAGTACCAAGAGAAATCCGCTGCGCTCCTCGCAGAGGGCGTCATCGACCAAGCCTCCCTTGACGGAGCCCGGATTGAGCGCTACGTCATCGGCCCCGTGTTCAACCTCAATTTCTTCTACAGTCCCCTCGCTGAGGAAGGCGAGCGTCTGGAGTTGCTTGGCGTTGACTGGCGATTTGAATCCTCACTCGACGGGCATGTTCGCCTCCCGGCGCCGCAGCAAATGACCATGCCGATTCACCAGCAAATTCCCGAGATGACCGTGGTTGGCCACAACACCGCCACCATCCGAGAATCCCTCCTTGAGAAGGCGTTTGAGCTCGGAGAGAAATTCATCAAAGCCAGCAAGGAACACTACGACCCGGGCATCATCGGTCCGTTTTGTCTCCAAACGTGTATTGACAAGGACATGAACTACTACATCTACGATGTCGCTCCTCGCCTCGGCGGCGGCACCAACGTCCACGTCAGTGTTGGCCACCCCTACGGCAACGCCACCTGGCGAAAACCAATGTCAAGCGGCCGCCGTATCGCCATGGAACTGCGCATGGCTGCAGAGCAAGACCGCCTGCTCGAAGTGTTGACTTGATCGGCTCACGATTTATTCTTCAACGTCGTAGAAGGCTTCATCCGTAATCTCGTACCAGGGGTTGACGCCGATATCGCTTGAGCCTTCATAATAGGCGGTAGATTCCACGAAATAATAGGTGAGATTGGCCTTCGCCCCCACGCCGTTGATGCTCCAACCTTCGTGGTTGTCCAAAGCGACCACGGGCCAAGCATGGCCGCCCCATTCATCGTCCTCGGTCGCCTTGACCATACCCAACATCAAGCCAGCGTCGTAGCCAAGGTACTCAACCAAACTGATGAACAGCGCGCTGGAATCCTCACAATCGCCGCTGCGGTCGTAAAGCATCTCCAAGGGGTATTTCGGATACTCTGAGAAATTGGTGGTGTCAAGGTCGTAGGCGTACTGGATTTGCCCAACAAAGGCGTAGATATAGCGCAGGATATCGATGTCAGATGTATAACCTTTGGAGATGGCATCTGCCCTGAGTTTGTCGGCCGTGGCCATGACCGTCACATCGTTTGGTGTTGAGAACGCCGCATACTGGGGAATGATGTCAGCATAGGTGACGGCGTTCGTCCAATCGATGGCGTGGTTCATGTTTCGGTACATGAGATAGTCAGCATACGTGGTGTCAATCTGGATACTGTGGTACTCGCCACTAAACTGCCAGTACAGGTTGAACGAGGTCATGCCAAGATAGTCCAGCGGTTCGAGAGAAAACTCCAGTGAACCTGCGTCACCATCCCCGCTGCCATTGGCCACGAAGGAGAGGTTCTGCTCAAGAGCAAGACTATCATAAACCACGGCATACCTGAGGGCACCTTCATCAGGATGGATATCGACATCATCATCGATAAGAGGGTCCTGGTCGAATACAGATAGTTCAATCCAGTGATAACGCAAGGATTCATCGAGGTTGATTGAAGCGTTCACACCGACAAACTCCGGCTCTCCAACGGTGACGGTCAGCGCCCCGTTTCCGTGATGACAAATGTCGCTTTGATTGTATACGGAATAGCAAAAATACATGTCGCCGCGGTCCGTTAGCCAATCAACCGCATCGAAGAGTGTAAAGCGCTCAAAACGAATCCTGACTCCGATGTCCTTGCCAAGGTGAAGGTCATCCTCATCCAAGGTTCCGTCGTTATCGTCGTCCGGGTCGGTGTTATCTCCCAATCCATCACCGTCTTCATCAGCCCATTCAGCGCCGTTCCACGGGAAGACATCGCTGTTATCGCCCCAACCATCCCCGTCCGTGTCCAATTGCTCAGATGGGTCTTCGGGAAAAGCGTCGCCATTATCGCCAACACCGTCCCCGTCCATGTCCTTCCATTCGCTCGCATCAAGAGGGAAGGCATCGAGTTCGTCGGATACATTGTCATTGTCATCGTCGGTGTCCTCCATGACATCATGACAGCCATCAGCGTCGTTGTCCGTTTCTGCGGTCGGCAGCCAATCGATGCCACCCGTTGGACAGGCATCGGCATCGTCGGGAACCGTATCGTTGTCGTCATCGTCATCTTCCTCGCCATCGTGGCAACCATCACGGTCGTGGTCCAGTGATTCGACAGAGGTCCATTCATCAAAGCCGTCAAAACAATCATCCAGGCCGTTGGCGACGCCGTCGCCATCAAGGTCGTTGGGATCATAATCTGAAAAGTTCCAAATCACCACTGCAATCAATGAGGACAGGAGGAGGATTCCAACCAACACGACGCCCACGATGAGGCCTGGCGAGCCAATCGAAGCACGCTGGGCGGTTGCTTCAACCTGAACCGGTTGTTCCTCGTACGCAACCTGTTCGCTTGGCACCTGCTCTTGAGGTGGTGCCTGCGCTTGTTCATCCCCGAGCAGGTCTTGGGCCAGACTCCAGAACTCGTCTTGACCCACCATGGTAGGGAAGACTGCACCTCGCTCCTATAGCGATTATGCCGACGGAAAACAATCTCAACCTTGGTAGGCAACCCACTGGCCGGACTGAGCATCGTAGTAGGAGAGGTTGCCATTCGCATCTCTTGACCAGTGCACACCGTTCTCTTCCCATTGCTGAGGTGAAGAGGCGTCAAGGTTCGGGACATCCTTCGAAGCCCCCGCCATGTTCTGTTCCGTTGCAGAATCCATGGCATCCATGGCATCGCCGAACGGACTTGTCGCTGCCAATTCGGGCTTGCGGGTGTAGAAGTACCCGCCGCCTCCGAGCAGGCCGACCAAGAGCAGGGCGATAATGGCGTACAACATTCCGTTTCCTGATTCCTTCACGGCGGCCTGGGAGCGAGTCGGGTCTTCGGGATAAGCATCCCAACGGTCGGCGACGCCGTCGTTATCGCTGTCAGCGGATTCATTGGCATCGAACTTGAAGGCGTCCTCGGCGTCGTTCACGCCATCACCGTCTGAATCAAGTTGAATCAGAGCACAGCCAGCAGCATCGATCAATTCACCCTCCGGGGTGTTGGGACACTCGTCCACGTGATTCTTGATGCCGTCTTCGTCATCGTCCTTTTGCTGTTCAGAACAACCGTCCACGTCCACGCTTTGCGTGACCGGGGTGTCCGGACAGAGGTCCATGTTGTTCATGATGTCATCGAGGTCCTCGTCCTTTTGCGATTGGGAACAACCTGCTGGGTCAACTTGCTCCTCAGCGGGCGTGACTGGGCAGGTGTCGTCTGCATCCGAGATGCCGTCGCTGTCCGCATCACGCTGGTTGGTGGCGCAGCCCAGGAGGTCAACGCTCAAACCGTTGCCCGTTCCGGGGCAGTTGTCAACGTCATCGGTGACGTCGTCCCCGTCGCTGTCCTTCTGAGACGGCGCACAGCCTTGGGCGTCGGCCGTTTCGGAGGCGGGCGTGAAGTCACAAACATCGTTGGCGTCCACGACGCCGTCATCGTCAGTGTCTCGTTCTGAAGCTGCGCAGCCCACGCCGTTCACAGGTTCACCCGCTGTGGTGGTCGGGCACTGATCGCGGTCGTCCGTGATGGTATCACCGTCGGTGTCCAGTTGGCTGGTAGCGCATCCTGCAGCATCGACCACAGCGCCCAAAGGCGTGTTGGGGCATGCGTCGAAAGCATCCATGACACCATCGTTATCGGCGTCTTCCTGACTGCTTGAACAACCGACACTGTCGACCGTTTCGCCTGCTGGCGTGTCGGGACAGGCGTCATCAGCATCACTGACGCCGTCCATGTCAGCGTCAAGTTGAGAGAGTGAGCATCCGTTACCATCAACAGCTTCACCGGCAGGTGTATCCAGACAGAGGTCGGGGTTGTTGCCGTTGGCGTTATCGCCGTAACCATCACCATCAGCGTCCCTCCACTGCGTGGCGTCGTTCGGGAAGGCGTCAGCGTTCAGGCCGGCTTGGTTGTCACCGTAGCCATCACCGTCGGTATCGCTCCATTGGGTGGAATCGTTGGGGAAAGCGTCGGGGTTGGTTCCTGCTTGGTTGTCACCGTAGCCATCACCATCGCCGTCAGACCATTGACTTGAATCATCAGGGAACGCATCAGCGTTGTCGCCTTGTGGGTTATCGCCATAGCCATCACCATCGCTGTCCTCCCATTGCGTGCCGTCTGCAGGGAAGGCGTCGGGCGTGGTGCCGTTGGGGTTGTCGCCGTAGCCATCACCGTCAGCGTCCGACCATTGGCTGGCGTCGTTGGGGAAGGCGTCTCCGTTGGTACCCGTTGGGTTGTCACCAAAGCCATCGCCGTCGCTGTCCTTCCATTGGGTGCCATCGGATGGCCATTCGTCAGGGTTGTTGCCACTGGCGTTGTCGCCGTAGCCATCGCCGTCAGTATCCGACCACTGAGTTGGGTCGGTAGGGAAGGCGTCGGGGTAGTTTCCGTTGGCGTTATCGCCGTAGCCATCGCCGTCAGCATCCGACCACTGTGTTCCGTCGGTCGGGAAGGCATCGGCCATGTTTCCACTGGCGTTATCGCCGTAGCCGTCACCGTCCATATCGGACCATTGTGTGGCATCGTTGGGGAAGGCGTCAACATCGTCGTTGTACCCGTCATTGTCCGTATCCTTCTGCGAAAGAGCACACCCGTTCTGGTCCACGATAGCGCCTGTGGCGGTGTTTGGACAGGCATCGGATTCGTTGGGTACACCGTCGTTGTCATCGTCTTGAACCAAGGTGAAACAATCTGAATCGCCGATGAGCTGCACGGAGACGTTGGAATACAAATCGATGTGAACACAGTAGGTTCCCGAAGCATTCGGTGTGTTGTAGGTGAAGGTTGGCATGCTCTGATTTTGGGCGGTGGCGGTAAACGAGGTCATGGTCGATGTAGCAATATTTGCGCCCGATGCGTCGGTCACCCGATACTGGTACTGGTATCCATCCCCGACCACGAGATCAAGACCCTCGGCCTGGACATTGTTGGTTGCCGCCGTGGCACTCCCCGAATACGAAGCGATGGTCAATGAGGGTAACTGTGGAATGAACTCGTAAAAATGAAGTCCGGTGAGGTTGTCATTATCACTCAAATTGACGGCGGTACCGTTCTGTGAAATATAGGCGGAGAACAAATGGTCGTTCATGGTTGTTGGTCCCGTCCATGTGATCTGATAGGTCATGGACGAGGTGGTCGGCATGAGGTACCACATGTCTGAATCGATCATGGAATCGTTGATTGCTGCATTTACATCGTTTGAAACTGCGAAATTGTTCAACCATTCGTCGTAATCAACAACAATCCACTCAACCACATAATCACCACCAACCGTGAGGTTGGTCAACTCAATGTCGCCCGTCGTTGACGAAGTGGCTTCAATTTCAACCATCTCGATGTAGAGCGTCTCCGTATCGGTGTTGAGCGAGGCGTTGGCAGCGTTGAACAAGGTGGAGGTCACGGCAAAGACCGATTCATTGTTGGTCGCCATCGTGGTGATGTTGATGCTGTGGGTGGTGCCGTTCGCCGTGAAGGAACCGTTGGTTGAGGAACCCCAGTTTTCCTCACCATCCAGATGGATTTGGCCGTATGTGTGGTTGTAATTGTAGGTTGTACCGTTTGTCAAACCCGAGAATGAGAGCGTGGCGTGGGTGGTGTTGGTGATGGCGATATCCACCGATTCAAACGCTTGGCCACCACCGGGGTTGTCCGTGGTGATTTCAATGTCGTAGGTGTTGGTTGCACCCTGCCATCCGTAAACATCCACGTAGGTGGTTTGGTTGACAAAAGCCGTTACCTGCATCGACTCAAGGTTGCCCGTTGTCCCTGAACTGGCAAGGAAGCCTCCAGTCGCCGTGTCCCATCCGGTGTCGAGGTCGCCAACGGCGCCGTTGAATGTGACGTTGACGTAGTAGGTAACACCCGCAACCATGTCAACTTCAAAGTAATCGGTATCGGTTGACGAGTGAATGGACAAACCGGTGCAGGAAAGGGGGAGAAGCGAGGCTGGTGTGGCGGTGCTGGTGGAATCGTTTGGTTCGAGAATATCAGAGGTGAGGGTCCCCGCTCCCGTGCAGTTGGAGACCGATGAGCCACCACCGCCACCACCGGTGCTTCCGACGGTGAACTTGGTGAGGGTGAGGTTCCATGTTCCAACGCCTTGGTAGCGGTAGATACTGATGTACACCATGCCGCCATGAGCGACGGTGCTCGAATTGGTCGAAAGGGTCTCGGGATTTGTCGCCCATGAGGCACCCATCATCGTGAGATTGCTCTCGTAAAAGATCAAATCGAAATCATTGGTGACGGTGGTGCCGTTGGCGAACGTGGTGGTGGACGGGAAAGAGAGCGTGGCAGAAAGGCCTTCGTTGGCGTTAAGAGCCACACGGAGATAATCCTCGTCATCCCCATAATCCAATTCACCTGAACCTGAGAAACTTCCTGTGAAGATGTAATTCGTGATGTTGACGCTGGTGTTATCAGGCAAGTCACCTCCCGAATTGAGGTCGTTTTGGTTGGGCCCGACGGCTTGGACGGTTGGCGTCATTCCCACGAGAACCGTGGAAAGAAGCAACATCAGCGAAAAGAGAGCCGAGGTGGACTTGGATTGACGGTTGCGTGCTTCGTTCATAATCATGCCATGAACCGGCAGTATATCACGCCTACCCCCGTGAACGTGGCCTCAAATCGCCGTGGGAGCGACATGCCCGTCCCCTTTGTCATCAGGTTGACGAACTCGCGACCAAACGCCACCCATCAATTCGTCATGATGGGCTTGACAGTAGTGGAATCGGCGGTAGGCCTCTCGGAAGGAGTAGGCTTTCTTGCCCGTGGCGACCAAATAGCCCTCCGGTGAGAGGCGTGAGACGATGGTGCCAATTTCTTGGCATCCTGGGAAATCGCACACTGGTTCACCGCTCATGATAACAACTCACCTTGATGCTACATTAACTCTTGCTCATACTTGACGCAGACTCAATCCTCGTCCTCCGAAGCGACGGGTTCGATTACGACCAGCGGTACGTTGGCTTCAATCGCTTCACCTTCACTGCAGTGAACAGAAACAACGGTTCCCGAAACGGGGGCCTGAATCTCGTTCTGCATCTTCATGGCTTCGAGAATCAAAATCACTTGGCCCTCGGCGACCTCCTGACCTTCCTCAACCTCCACCGTGACAACTTTTCCGGGGATGTTGGCAGAAACCGTGCCGGATTTCTTCTTCTTTCGCCCTCCGGACCGACGGGGCTTTGCAGCCACTGCGGCCTCTGGCATTTCAATGTCAAAGGACTGGCCACCGACGGTGGCTTTCCATGTGGTGCCTTCGCCCTCGAGCTCAACTTCGTATTCCGTACCGTTCACGATGACCTTGCGTGTGTCTGTCATGCGATTACCTCCATGGGGAGCGCCCTGCTCGGGCGTTCATCAGTGATGCCTTTCCGGTCATCTGTCGTCGATGGTCTTGCGACCAAGCAGAACCGGGTTGGCGAGCGATTTGAGCGGGATCATCACCATCACCTTGCGTGGCGGCAATGACGGCGGCAATGGCAGCCATCATCAATTCAGAGATTTCTTCAGCCACTTCATCACCTCAGAGTGGAATATTTCCGTGCTTACGTGCAGGGCGAAGTTCTTCCTTATCCATCAACATCTCAAGCGCTCTGCTCAAACGTTGACGTGTTTGGTTGGGCTCGATGACATCGTCAAGATACCCAAGGGCTGCAGCCTTGTAGGGATTGGCAAAGGTCTCCTTGAAATCCTCAGTCAACCGCTCTCGTTCCTGTTCGGGATTGCGAGCGTGCGCAATACGACGACGGTGGATGATCTCCACCGCACCGTCAGCCCCCATCACGGCGAGCTCTGCTGAAGGCCACGCCACGTTGTAATCGCCACGGATGTGCTTGCTTGACATGACATCGTAAGCGCCACCGTAGGCCTTGCGAAGGATGACCGTAAGTTTGGGGACGGTCGCTTCGGCGAAGGCGTAGAGGAGTTTAGCCCCGTGGCGAATGATACCACCCCATTCTTGGTTGGTTCCGGGCAGGAATCCAGGCACGTCCTCGAAGGTCAGGATAGGGATGTTGAAGGCATCGCAGAAACGTACGAATCGAGCCGCTTTGTCGCTGGCGTCAATGTCCAAACAACCGGCGAGAATCTTGGGTTGGTTGGCGACCACGCCCACCGTGTGTCCACCGAGATGGCCGAAACCGACCACGATGTTCTGCGCCCACTCGGCTTGCACTTCCATGAAACCACCGTCGTCCAACACCTCGGTAATGACGTTGAGCACATCGTAGGGTTTGGCAGGATCGTCGGGGATAATGCTGTCGAGGGCGTCGCAGGAACGGTCCTTGCTGTCTGAGGTCTTCTTCATCGGCGGTCGCTCAAGGTTGTTGGGCGGCAGCATATCGCAGAGGTCACGGGCCATCTGAATGGCGTGTTCGTCGTCGCTGGCGGTAAAGTGCGAGACACCCGACTTTGAGCCGTGGGTGGCTGCACCGCCGAGGTCCTCGAAACTGACCACTTCGTTGGTGACCGTCTTGATGACCTCGGGACCGGTGATGAACATGTGAGCGGTCTGGTCGACCATGATGACAAAGTCCGTGATGGCCGGCGAGTAGACAGCCCCACCAGCACACGGACCCATGATGACCGAAATTTGGGGAACAACGCCCGAGGCCCTGACGTTGCGGAAGAAAATCTCGGCGTAGGAACCGAGGGACGCCACGCCTTCTTGGATACGTGCTCCACCTGAATCGTTCATGCCGATGACAGGACGGCCGGTCTTGAGGGCCATGTCAAGGACCTTGCAAATCTTGAGCCCGTGCATTTCGCCCAGCGAACCCCCGTAGACGGTGAAGTCTTGGGCAAACGCAAACACTTCCCGACCGTTGATGGTCCCGTGGCCGGTGACCACGCCGTCGCCCGGAATGACGTTCTTGTCCATGTCAAAATCACGGCAGCGGTGCTCCACAAGCGCATCGATCTCTTGGAAACTGCCGTCATCGAGCAACAATTCAAGCCGCTCGCGTGCCGTCATCTTCCCTCGGTTGTGCTGAGCCTCAACACGGGCTTGACCGCCGCCAGCCTCGCTACGAGCCTTGCGATTTCGTAGGTCCTTGAGTCGCTCTTCGGTGCCTGACATCAACTTCCCCATGTCTTTCTCGGCCCAAGCCGCCCTTATTGCTTGCTCTTGAAGATACACCAAAACAAACGGATTTTCGGATTGAATCAAGAAAACGGTTGACGTGATGCACACGGAAGATGCCGCGCTGCGTTTCGGGCCACTTTGGCGGGTTCAAGGCTTCCGGTGGGGTCGTTGCGCCGACCGTTCAAGAACGCCATCAACCAGCAGCATGTGCGGGACCGTCAACGCCGCCAATCCGATGAACACCACCTTGAGCAGAGCCGGTTCGACACCGATGCGCGCAGATTGCTGGACCAGCACCAGGAGACCAAAGGCCCATGTCAGCAACGTGAAGGCGACTGTGGTTTGGGTGATACGTAACTTGGACACGGTTGCATTCAACAGGGACCGCATCGAAGCAAAATGGCGGAGAGAGTGAATGAAACAGAAATACATCGCAAAACCGACAAGCGGTGGAGTCAGCAAGAAGACAACCAAAAGCAACCCGAGCTCAAGCGCAAAGGCCGTTCGCTCCTTTCGTTGTTTGAACAACAGTGCTTCAACAACGCATGCGACGGCAAGGATCGCTACGAGGTCAAGAAATATCCACACACCGGTGGTGTCCGAACCCACGATGGTCACAAAGACATCGTTGGCCTCTGTTCTGTGAAACTGACTGATGCCGCCGATGACCACCCCGCCTCGAGCGATGCTCTCAACAGCCCCACGACCAAAGATGGTGGACGTGGCATCGCCGCGCCCGAAATGGTAGGTGCTGATGGCGAGGAACGCAATGAAACTCAACACCGGTGCGATGGCCCACGACAACACCACCAAACCGGCCAGTCCAATGTAGGCCAAAAGAAACGCAATCGCCCGGGTAGGTCGGCCCATCCACCCGAAGTGAACCGCCAGCGCACCGTCCATGGCACCGTGGGGCAGACCGATGAACACCACGCCAAGAAGGGCGAGAAGATTGAGCGTATCCAAGGCGACCAGCGTCTCGAGGAAGGTCATGAGACCACCTTACGTGGTCGGCTGAACATCATCTTCGAAACACCACGAATGAAGGGCAATTTCGGCATGGCCATCATGACTTTGAACCGAAGTCTCCACCCGGCTTGACCGCTCATGAAACGGATGAATTCCTCTCCCGACAGGGACCTTGCCATGCGACCAAACAAGATTGGCCCTTGATGCGGCCAGTGCCGAAGCACGGCGAGCAAGACGCTGTCCATCCAAACGTCCACTCGCTTGTGAGGGCGCTTGAACGCCAGCGACTTCCCGTGATGGTGCCCGTTCAAACCGTTCTGAATTTGCTGGTGAATGAACGCAAAGGTGTAGCCGCTCGCAGGACGAATGGCACCCCCGTTCGCCCCCAGACCGGGAATTGACGGGTCGTGAAGAGAGAGGCGACCCATAGGGATGACACCCGCTTCTTCGCGAACCACGTTCTTGACGGTCGCATTGTGGTGATTGAAGAGGTACGTTTCGATGGCTTCCGTGTAGTATTCTCGGGGCATCTTGGTGGTGCTGAACATGGTGGATTCAATCAGCGCGCAGGTGCTCGAAAACGGCAATACGTACATGAAATGCATACCGTGGCTTTGATCGACGCGGAAATCCATCAGGATCGCCGTGTTAGAATCAAACACAGGTTTGTCCACTTCGACCTCGAGACCAACGAAGTGCTGCAACATGGCGTTCGCAGGCGCCCTTGGTGGCCGGGAATCAAACACAATATCTGCCCCAATATTGTCGTGCTGAGCCTGGTCGATGAAGCGGACACCGTGTTCTTCTGCCTGTGCTCGAGCGTGCTCGAGGAAGTGCATCTTGTGCATCACGTGATATGGATGGGACTTGGAAGATAGAACGGCCTCACCTGCTTCGGTAATGATGGACCAATTTGGCCAAGCATGACGAGCTTGTTGGGCAGCGAATTCCAAGTCGGGGGTGGCCCAGAAGCCGAGCATGTGGTCTCGGGGAAGGGGGGCGCCCTCGGGATGGACAATCGAGAGCGTATGACCGTTCAATTCGTTAGCCCGTGAAGCCAACATCATCGCAGCACAGCCATCGCCCAACACGTGAACGTCGCTCATCACCAGCCACCGCCTTGATGCTTGTACGGCTTGAGCCATGTGTGGAGGCGTTGGTTGTGCGGACGACGGATGTGCGGGATTCTTCGAAGCAGTCCGGTGGATGCACGGAGGGTGCAGAACATTTTGCTGCCTTTGGAGGTGACCTGACGTCCACCGTGCCACGACCGCTTTGAACGGAGCAGTTGGATGCCGATTTGTCGGTAGACCTTGGCTGCAACACCGATGGAGAAGTGTGCTCGGAAAGGAAGGTAGGCCAGTCCGGCTCGACCGCTGGCATAGTATTTTTCAGCCAGCGCAAGCAAGCGCTCGACGGCGAGGGTGATTTGGACCCCGTCGTGACCTTTTGGGTCGTCAGCAGCCGCCACAATGTCTTCAGGTGTCATGTCGCTGACCCACGTTCCTGGAAGGTAGCGTCGTCCCATCTTGGCGTCTTCCACAACGTCTCTGGCGATGTTGGTGAGCTGCATGGCGATGCCAAGGTCAACAGCATGGAGTTTGGCCCGCGGGTCGCTGTTGTTGAGGATTTCACACATCAAGAGGCCTACCGTTCCAGCCACCTTGTAGGCATACTGAATCAAGGCTTCCTCGTCTTGGAGGAGAACTTGCGGTGCTTGGTCGTCCATGAGCCCCTCAACCAAGGAAGCGATGACTTCGGTGGAGAGGTTGTATTCACTGACCATGTTTGCATGATGAGCGAGAAGGGGATGTTGGTCCCAACGCCCTTCGTTGAGGGAAGATTGGATATTTTCCAGATGCTTTGGACCATCGGGAATATCGCCGTCAGCCATGTCGTCAAGGACCCTGCAAAAAGCGTAGAGGACCGCGGCGTCTTGACCCATTTTCTTGCCAAGGAAACGACGAGCCCAATGGAAACTTTCACCACTGGTGGCCAGGATGTATTCTGGGTCATCGAGAACCTGTTTTGTGGTCATTCCCGACACCTAACAAAGAATCCCTCTTTTGATGTTATAACTGGTTGTTTTTTTGAGACGATATTTCTACTAGGCAAAAGCGAACATTATCAAACAATGAGGGGAAACGGTAACCATGCCGCTATCAAAGAAGTTCGACAAAAAAGCAGCTGTCATCGGCAGTGGTTTTGGCGGCCTTGGAGCGGCTATTCGCCTGCAATCAGCTGGCATTCAAACGGTGCTATACGAAGCCAGAGATCTACCTGGGGGACGGGCATATGTGTACAACGATGATGGTTTCACGTTTGACGCTGGACCAACCGTAATCACTGCCCCCCACACCTTAACTGAACTGTTTGAGCTCACTGGGAGACGCTTGGAAGATTACATCAAACTCATGGAAGTTCAACCGATGTATCGATTGATTTGGAGCGACGGGGACCGCTTTGATTATGTCCGGGACGAAGCCACCATGGTGGCCCAAATTGCAGAACGGAGTCAAGCCGATGCCGATGGGTACACCCGCTTTTTTGAATACGCCAAGAAGGTCTTCCACAAAGGGTACACCGACCTCGCCGACCGCCCCTTTCTGCGGTTTTCAGACATGGTCGCTGTTTCACCATCCCTCATTCGGTTGAGAGCAGACCGTTCCGTCTACAAGACCGTGGCGAAATATGTCAAAGACGACCACCTTCGCCAAGCCCTCAGTTTCCACTCTCTCCTGGTGGGCGGCAACCCCTTTCAAACATCATCCATTTACACCCTGATTCACTACCTCGAGCGAGAATGGGGCGTTTACTTCCCCGAAGGAGGAACCCACGCCTTGGTCCGCACACTGGTGAAATTGTTTGAGGAACTGGGAGGAGAAGTACGTCTTTCCACGCCGGTGAAGTCGGTCGAGGTGGAGGGTAAAAAACCCGATATCAAACACAAGATTACCGATGGCAAGGGTGGTCAGGAACGCTTCGACATGGTCATTTCAAACGCCGATGTTCACCACACGTACAAGCACCTCTATGCGTCCTCAAAGGTGGCCCAGAAACGGGCAAAGAAACTCGAAGGCATGGACTGGTCAATGTCGCTCTTTGTGTTGTATTTTGGAACCGATATCGCCTACGATGACGTGGCCCACCACACCATTTTGTTTGGCCCACGCTACAAGGGCTTGCTCGATGACATCTTCAAAGGCAGTGATTTACCCGATGATTTCAGCCTCTATCTCCACGTCCCTACGGTCACCGACAAAAGCCTCGCTCCAGATGGATGCAGTGCTGCCTATGTTTTGGCACCTGTTCCCCACTTGGGACGAGCTGATGTAGACTGGGATGATATCGCCGAAGAATACGGCAATCGCATCATTGAGGCGCTTGAAGTTGAAATGCCCGACCTGCGAAATCATATCGTTACCCGTCGCCACATCACGCCAAAAACCTTCGAAAGCGAGTTGGCGGCATTCAAGGGGTCGGCCTTTTCTGTTGCACCAAAACTTACCCAAAGCGCCTACTTCCGCCCTTCCAACAAAGATGCAGGCATTCCCGGCTTGTACCTTGTAGGCGCTGGAACCCACCCTGGTGCAGGCCTCCCCGGCGTTCTCAATTCCGCCAAAGCCACCGTTGACCTCATCCTTTCAAACCACGAATAGAAGGGCGTAAATCAGCGTGAAAGAGAGACAAATCCTCCACGCACTTGAGATGAAAAGCACGCAGATGGTTTTTGATAGGAGGGCTTTCTTCGTCGTGACATGGACCAACCCCTGCGTATCGTGGTGGCCAAACCCGGGCTCGACGGGCATGACCGAGGAGCCAAGGTCGTCGCCCGCACGCTGCGAGATGCCGGCCACGAGGTCATCTA
>MDTD01135575.1_pt1 | contig 31670 bp, 7 predicted proteins | sample 811221 | NCBI WGS metagenome assembly MDTD01 (sample SAMN05326646, study PRJNA326480) | marine metagenome | isolation source: seawater | place: Pacific Ocean: South West | collected 2011
GCCAACACCGTCGCGGTCTCGATGATCGGTCAGGGCTATTTCGACACCTTCACCCCGCCGGTGCTGCGGCGCAACATCCTGGAGAACCCGGCGTGGTACACCGCGTATACGCCCTACCAGCCCGAGATTAGTCAGGGGCGCCTGGAGGCACTGCTGAATTTCCAGACGATGGTCACCGACCTGACCGGGCTGGAGGTGGCGAACGCATCGATGCTCGACGAGGGCACCGCGGCCGCGGAGGCGATGACCCTGATGCACCGCGCGGTCCGCGGATCGGCGAACCGGCTCGCCGTCGACGTCGACGTGTACGCGCAGACCGCTGCGGTGTTGGCGACCCGCGCCGAACCGCTGGGTATCGAGATCGTGACCGCCGACCTGAGCGCCGGACTGCCCGACGGCGAGTTCTTCGGAGTGATCACCCAGCTACCCGGTGCCAGCGGTCGCCTGGTGGACTGGTCCGACCTCATCGCCGCCGCCCACGAACGCGGCGCGTTGGTCGCGGTCGGCACCGACCTGCTCGCGCTGACGCTGGTCACCCCGCCGGGTGAGATCGGCGCCGACGTCGCGTTCGGCACCACCCAACGTTTCGGCGTGCCAATGGGTTTCGGCGGTCCACACGCCGGCTATCTGGCCGTGCACGCCAAGCACGCGCGTCAGCTGCCGGGCCGCCTGGTCGGGGTGTCCGTCGACGCCGACGGGTCACCGGCGTACCGGCTGGCGCTGCAGACCCGCGAACAGCACATCCGCCGCGACAAGGCCACCAGCAACATCTGCACCGCCCAGGTCCTGCTGGCCGTCATGGCCGCGATGTATGCCAGCTACCACGGCGCCGCCGGCCTGACGGCGATCGCCCGCCGGGTGCATGCCCACGCGGAGGCGGTGGCCGCTGGACTGTCCGGCGCCGGGATCGACGTCGTCCACGACGCGTTCTTCGACACGGTGCTGGCCCGTATTCCCGGCCGCGCCGAGGACGTGCAGGCCGCGGCCAAGCAGCGCGGTATCAACGTCTGGCGTCTCGACGCCGATCACGTGTCGGTGGCCTGCGACGAGATGACCACCGATGAGCATGTCGCCGCGGTGCTCGCGGCGTTCGGCGTCGAGGACCGCCCGCAGCGCTCTGATGATTCGGCGTCCGCCGGTATCGCCACGCGCACGTCGGCGTTCCTCACCCATCCGGCGTTCACCAGGTACCGCACCGAGACGGACATGATGCGCTATCTGCGCTCGCTGGCCGACAAGGACATCGCGCTGGACCGGAGCATGATTCCGCTGGGCTCCTGCACGATGAAGCTCAACGCAGCCGCCGAGATGGAAGCCATCACGTGGCCGGAGTTCGCCCGCCAGCACCCGTTCGCGCCCGCCTCGGACACGCCGGGCCTGCGCCGACTGATCGCCGATCTGCAGGACTGGCTGACGGGCATCACCGGCTATGACGAGGTGTCGCTGCAGCCCAACGCCGGGTCGCAGGGGGAGTATGCGGGCCTGCTGGCGATCCAGGCCTATCACGAGCAGCGTGGCGACACCGGCCGCGACGTGTGCCTGATCCCGTCGAGTGCGCACGGCACCAACGCCGCGTCGGCGGCGCTGGTCGGCATGAAGGTGGTCGTGGTGGCGTGCCGCTCCAACGGCGATGTCGACCTCGACGACCTGCGCGCCAAGGTCGACCAGTACGCCGACCGGCTCTCGGCGTTGATGATCACCTATCCGTCCACCCACGGGGTGTACGAGCAGGACGTCGCCGACATCTGCGCCGCCGTTCACGATGCCGGCGGACAGGTCTACGTCGACGGCGCCAACCTCAACGCGCTCGTCGGGCTGGCCCGTCCGGGCCGGTTCGGCGGTGACGTCAGCCACCTGAACCTGCACAAGACGTTCTGCATCCCGCACGGTGGCGGCGGACCCGGGGTGGGGCCGGTGGCGGTGCGCGCGCATCTGGCCCCGTTCCTGCCCGGGCACCCGCTGGCCGACGAGCTCGGTGACGCCCGCACGGTGTCGGCGGCGCCGTACGGCTCGGCGTCCATCCTGCCGATCACGTGGGCCTACATCCGGATGATGGGCGCGGTCGGTCTGCGCTCGGCGACGTTGGTGGCCATCGCGTCCGCCAACTACATCGCCCGCCGTCTCGACGAGTACTACCCGGTGCTCTACACCGGAGAGCACGGCATGGTGGCCCACGAGTGCATCCTCGACCTGCGCGGGATCACGAAGTCCACCGGCGTGACCGTCGACGATGTGGCCAAGCGGTTGGCCGACTACGGCTTCCATGCGCCCACGATGAGCTTCCCGGTCGCCGGAACGTTGATGGTGGAGCCGACCGAGAGCGAGTCGCTGGCCGAGGTGGATGCGTTCTGCGAGGCGATGATCGCGATCCGGGCCGAGATCGACAAGGTGGGGCAGGGGGAGTGGCCTGCCGACGACAACCCTCTCGTGGGCGCACCGCACACCGCGACATGCCTGCTGACCGCCGACTGGGACCATGCCTACACCCGCGAGCAGGCCGCCTACCCGCTCGGGCCGGCGTTCCGGCCGAAGGTGTGGCCGCCGGTGCGGCGGATCGACGGCGCCTACGGCGATCGCAATCTGGTGTGCTCGTGCCCGCCGGTGGAGGCCTTCGCATAGCCGGGACGATGAGCGGTACTCTCACCCGCATGACAGGAGGGGTTGCGGACATCACGCCGAAGTTGTTCATCTTCCCGCATGCCGGCGGTACCCCGCAGTTCTACGTACCGTTCGCGAAGTCGTTCACCACGGACATCAAGCGGACCGCGGTGCAGTACCCCCGGCAGGGTGGCAAGCAGGATTTCGGCTCGTTCACCAGCTTGCCTGCAGTGGCCGACCAGATCGGCACGATGGTTTCACCGGATCGAGAAGGCGGCGTCCCCGGGTCGCCTGTCTTCTTCTTCGGACACAGCATGGGCGGATTGTTGGCGTTCGAGGTCGCGCGCCGCTTCGAGGAGGCGGGGCGGCCGATCGCCGCGCTGTTCGTCTCCGCGGTCGCGGCACCCGGCCGGGTCGGCTACGACGACATCCCCGACACCGACGAGGGCCTGCTCGCCGCGGTCAGCACCCTCACCGGCGCGGACCCGGAATTCATGAAGAACCCGGAGTTCGCCGCTGCGATTCTGCCCACGCTGCGCGGCCTGAAGGCGATCGCCAACTACACCTGCCCGCCCGAGGTGACGCTGTCGTGTCCGATCCACGCGTTCTACGGTGACGACGACGAAATCGCCACCGAGGAGAAGGTTCTGCCGTGGGCGGAGCGGACCACCGGCGGCTTCACCGTCCGGGAGTTCAGCGGTCACCACTTCTACCTCACCGATCATCTGGATGAGTTGGTCCCCGACGTCGAGGAGAAGCTCTGGGCCCGCTGCCGCGCCTAGGCGTCGCGACGGCTGACCTGCTGAAGTGTGGTGTTCACCACATTCCGCTGCGGGCGAAGCTACCGGCCCGGCACGTCGCATCGAGCCCCACCGGCACATGATGGTGAGTCTGTCTAACTGCAGCGCAATGACGGCTCAGCGGCTGGTTCTTACCCGTGAGTCAGTTATAAACATGACGCCGTCGTGCAATATGAGCAAACCGTTGACGCGCACGTCAAAGCGGATATAGCACTGTGTTCAGCCCTCGCTGAGCCGTCCTCGCTCACCGGACGCGCACGGGGTCGAGCAACCGATAACCGCCTGCTCATGTGCAGCGTTTCCATTGCTGGCAAAACTGTGAAGATGCTGTAAGGATTTGGTCGCGGCCTCAGAGGGCTGCCGCGCCGGCGAAATCGGCCCCGAACAGCCCGCTTCCCTCTGGCAAGCTATTCGTGATGTAATCCTTCGTCAGCATTAGACGACATATCTGACGGTGCGGTGTTAGCCTTCCGGCGAGCGGGGGGATGCGCGGCCACGGGCTGCGAGTCGGTGTATTGCCTTCACGGCGATGAAGCCGGGGCGCAGAAGCAGAGTTGAAAGGACGTCGCCATGCCGTTGCTTGAGTCGACCATTCCTGGCCTATTGGCTGAACGCGCACGACTGCAGCCCGATGAGGTGGCCTACACCTTCATCGACTACGACGTGGATCCCGCCGGGTTCGCGGAGTCGCTGACGTGGTCTCAGGTCTACCAGAGGGCCCAGGTCGTCGCGGAGGAACTCCTGCGCCACGGCCGCAAGGGGGACCGGGCGGCGATCCTGGCTCCGCAGGGTCTGGAATACATCGTCGCGTTCTACGGCGCGATGACGGCCGGATTCATCGCGGTGCCGCTGCCGGTGCCGGCTCTCGGTCAGCTCGACGAGCGGGTCAACGGCGCGCTGCGCGACTGCCAGCCCGTCGCGGTGCTCACGACGTCGGCCGTCGTCGGCGACATCATGACCTACGTGGGTGGCTTCACCGGGGGTGCGACCCCGACCGTCGTCGAGGTCGATGCCCTCGACTTCCACTCGCCGCGCACCGCCGAGATGAACATCGGCGACCTGCCCGAGATGGCCTATCTGCAGTACACCTCTGGCTCCACCCGGGCACCGGCCGGTGTGATCATGACCCACCGGAATGTGATCGCCAACGTCAAGCAGGTGTTCGACGACTACATGGAGCACCGCGACGGCATCCCGCCGCAGGACATCACGATGGTGTCGTGGCTGCCCTTCTATCACGACATGGGGCTGATCCAGGGTGTGTTCGCATCGCTGCTCACCCCGTCCGAGGACGGCGGCCTGCACGGCCGCCCGGCGATGCTGATGAGCCCGGTCGCGTTCCTGCAGAAGCCGGCCCGCTGGATCCAGCAGCTGGCCATCAACCCGCACGCCTGGTCGGCCGCACCCAACTTCGCATTCGAGCTGTCGGTGCGCCGGACGTCCGATGCCGACCTCGAGGGCATGGATCTCGGTGGGGTCCTGGGCATCATCAGCGGTAGTGAGCGGATCCACTCGGCGACCATCCGGCGCTTCAACGAACGGTTCGCGAAGTTCAACATGCCCACCACCACGGTGCGGCCGTCCTACGGGCTGGCGGAGGCCACGCTGTACGTCATCTCCGCGCCGATGGGCCACACCCCGTCGACGGTGCGGTTCGACTACGAGAAACTCGCCGCCGGCCACGCCGAGCGGTGCGGCGCCGAGGGTGGCTCCGAGCTGGTCACCTACGGTGCCCCGCGCTCGTCGACGGTACGCATCGTCGATCCGGAGACCCGCACGGAGAATCCGGACGGCAAGGTCGGCGAGATCTGGGTGCACGGCGAGCAGGTCGCGATGGGTTACTGGCGCAACCCGCAGCAGACCGAGCGCACGTTCGGCGGCGAGATGGTCGATCCGTCGGAGGGCACGCCGGTCGGGCCGTGGCTGCGCACCGGTGACCTGGGCGTGATGTCCGAAGGCGAGATGTTCATCATCGGCCGCATCAAAGACCTGCTCATCGTCGACGGCCGCAATCATTATCCCGACGACATCGAGGCCACCATCCAGGAGATCACCGGTGGCCGGGTCGCCGCCATCTCCGTGCTCGACGAGACCAGCGAGCAGCTGGTCGCGATCGCCGAGCTGAAGAAGAAGGGCGCCTCGGAGGCCGACGCCCTCGACAAGCTGCGCGCGGTCAAGCGTGAGGTGGCTTCGGCGATCAAGCGCACGCACAGCGTGCGGGTCTCCGACCTCGTCTTCGTCGCCCCCGGCTCGATTCCGATCACCACCAGCGGAAAGATTCGGCGCTCGGCCTGTGTGGATCGCTACCGCCAGGACGAGTTCAGCCGTTTGGACGTCACTGCATGACAGCTGCTTTCGACGAGGATGCAATCCGGAACTGGTTGGTCGACTATCTCGTCACCAACATCGGTTGCAGCCCTGACGAAATCGATTTCGATGCCCCACTGAGCGATCTCGCCGTCGGCTCCAGCGACGCCGTGGTTCTCACCGGCGAGCTCTCCGAGCTGCTGGGCCGCACGGTCTCGCCGGTGGAGTTCTGGCAGTACCCGACGATCAACGCGCTGGCCGCGTTCCTCACCGGGGGCGAGGTCGAGTCGGTGGCCGAAGCCTCGCCGGCGAAGAGCGTCAACGCCGACGACGCGATCGCCGTGGTGGGCCTCGGGCTGCGCTACCCCGGCGACATCCACGGACCCGAGGCATTGTGGGAGTTCCTGACCGAGGGCCGTTCGGCGGTCGGTCAGGTGCCCCCGTGGCGGTGGGAGTGGTTCGACAACGGATCGCCGGAAGGCGGCGCCGCGCTGGCCGGCACCACCCGCTGGGGTTCGTTCCTGTCCGACATCGACCAGTTCGACGCCGAGTTCTTCGAGATCTCCCCGAGCGAGGCCGACAACATGGACCCCCAGCAGCGCATGCTGCTGGAGGTCACCCACGAGGCGCTCGAACATGCCGGGATCCGCCCCGAGGCATTGCGGCACACCCAGACGGGCGTGTTCACCGGAGCCTGCCTCAGCGAGTACGGCGTCATGGCGTCGATGGACCTCGCCCAGGTGGGCGCCTATTCGGGAACCGGCGGTGCGCTGAGCATCATCTCCAACCGGGTGTCCTACTACTTCGATCTGCGTGGCCCGTCGGTCACCGTCGACACCGCCTGCTCGTCGTCGTTGGTGGCCATCCACCTGGCCTGCCAGAGCCTGCGCACCGGCGACTCGGATCTCGCTCTGGCCGCCGGCGTCAACGTGCTGCTCTCACCGGCCGTCACCCGGAGTTTCGACCAGGTCGAGGCGATGTCGCCCACCGGCCGGTGTCACTCCTTCGACGCCCGCGCGGACGGATACGTGCGCGGCGAGGGCTGCGGCGTCGCCGTCCTCAAGCGCCTCGCCGACGCCGAACGCGACGGCGACCGGATCCTGGCCGTCGTCCGCGGCTCCGCGGTCAACCAGGACGGCCGGTCCAACGGTCTGATGGCGCCCAATCCCGCTGCCCAGATGGCCGTGCTGCGCGCGGCGTGCTCGGCAGCCGGGGTCGAACCCCGCGAGATCGACTATGTCGAGGCGCACGGCACCGGCACCCTGCTGGGTGATCCGATCGAGGCCCGCGCGCTGGGCACCGTGCTCGGCCGCGGCCGGGCGGCGGACGCTCCGCTGCTGATCGGATCGATCAAGAGCAACCTGGGTCACACCGAGGCCGCCGCCGGAATCGCCGGTTTCGCCAAGACCGTGCTGGCGCTGCAGCACGGTCGCGTCCCCGCCAACCTCGACTACCAGTCGCCGAACCCGCACATTCCGTTCGACGAACTCCGTCTCGAGGTGGTCGCGGCGGACAGCGACCTCCCCGCGCGTAACCGTCCCCTGCTGGCGGGTGTCTCGTCGTTCGGGTTCGGCGGCACCAACGCCCACGTCGTTCTCGAACAGGCACCATCACCCGCCCCGGCGGCGGAACCCGGCGACACACCGGCGATCACGACGCTGGTGGTGTCGGGGAAATCGGCGCCCCGGATCGCGGCCACGGCCGCCGCGCTGGACGACTGGATGTCCGGGCCCGGCCAGCAGGTACCGCTGAGCCAGGTGGCCCACACGCTGGCCCACCGGCGCGCGCAACACAACCGGTTCGCCACCGTCTCCGCGCGCGACCACGCCGGCGCTGTCGCCGGACTGCGCGCACTCGCCGACGGCCAGTCCGCTCCCGGCGTGGTGGAACCGCAGGACGGTCGCCAGGGGCACGGCACCGTGTTCGTCTACTCCGGCCAGGGCTCGCAGTGGCTGGGAATGGGCCGCCAGCTGATGGTCGAGGAGCCCGCCTTCGCCGCCGCGGTGGCCGAGATCGAACCCGCGTTCGTCGAGCAGGTCGGGTTCTCGCTGCAGCAGGTCATCGCCGAGGGGCAGCAGGTCACCGGCATCGAACGGATCCAACCGGTGCTCGTCGGCATGCAGCTGGCGCTGACCCAGCTGTGGCGCTCCCACGGCGTGCACCCCGATGCCGTCATCGGCCATTCGATGGGGGAGGTGGCCGCATCCGTGGTCGCCGGTGCCCTCTCGGTCGCCGACGGGCTCAAGGTCATCGCCACCCGGTCGCGACTGATGTCGCGGCTGTCGGGGCAGGGCGCGATGGCTCTGATCGAGCTCGATCCCGATGCCGCGACCGAGTTCATCGCCGACTATCCCGACATCACGCTGGCGGTGTACGCCTCACCACGCCAGACGGTGATCGCCGGGCCGCCCGACCAGGTCGACGCCGCGATCGCTGCGGTGTCGGCGCGTGACCGGCTGGCCCGCCGCATCGAGGTCGACGTGGCCTCCCACCATCCGACGATCGATCCGATCCTGCCTGAGCTGCGCGAGGCTCTGGCGGACCTGAAACCGGCCGTACCGACCATCCCGATCGTCATCACCACCCGCGAGCACAGCGGACCGGCCCCGACGTTCGACGCCGACTACTGGGTCGACAACCTGCGCAACCCGGTGCGCTTCCATCAGGCCGTCACCGCCGCCGGCGCCGAGCACGGCACCTTCATCGAGGTCAGCCCGCACCCGCTGTTGACCTACGGCATCGACGACACGCTGGGGACCAGCCAGCACCGAAGCGTGCCCACGCTGCTGCGCGACACCGACGAGACGCTGACGTTCCACACGCACCTCAACAGCGCTCGCAGCACGCGTCCCGCCGGACCCGAACAGACGGCGACCCCGCCGGTGACGCTGCCCGTGACGCCGTGGCACCACGCCAGCCACTGGGTGTCGGCGACGGCCGCCGAGCACCGGGGCGCCACCGCTCCGCGTCCCGGGACCCTGCTCGGTGAACGCACCGCCGTGGCGACCAGCCCGCCCACGCATCTGTGGCAGGCCAGGCTCGTCCGCGAAGCCAAGCCCTACCCGGGCTTTCACCGCATCCAGGGTGTCGAGGTCGTGCCGATGTCGGTGCTGCTGCGCACCTTGGCGGTGGCGGCGGCCGAATCGGGCGCGACGACGCTGTCCGAACTTCGATTCGAGCGTCCGGTCGTCATCGACCAGCCGCAGGTGATCCAGGTGGTCGTCAGCGGCGACTCGGTCACGATGTCGTCGGCGCCGTCGGCTCAGGCCGAGGCCAGCCGGTGGGTGCGCCACGCCACCGCCCGGCTGTCCCCGCAGCAGCCCGAGACCCCGGCCAACCCCGATTGGGCCGGGTCCGAGCAGGACTACGACCGCGCCACCGTGGACGAACTACAGGCCAAATGGGGTGTGGAAGGCCAGCCCTTCCCGTGGTCGATCGCATCCTGCCGGTCCGATGGCAACCAGGTGCGCGCCGAGGTCACCCTCGCCGACGCCGAGGCGAGCGGGCTGCCGGTGGCGATGCTCGACGCGGCGGTGCAGATCGCGCGCCTGGCCGACATCACCGACGAACGTCTGCTGGTACCCGCCGGAGTGCAGAGCATGTCGATGACCGGCGAGCTCACCGGCACCGACCTCTCGGTCACCGTGCTGCGACGCCCGGACGCCGGAGACGATCTGCTGATCGACGTGGCGGTGACCGACGGCAGCGCACGGCTGGACATCCGCGGTCTGCGCTATGTCGACGTGCAGGCCGGTGCCGCGCAGTCTGCCGCGCCGGTGGCGGACCCCCGCGACGTGGCCCACGCGTTGGACTGGCAGCCCTGGTCCGCGCCGGAGCGCACCGAACGCGGAGCCGGCCTCTCCGTGGCCGTGCTCGGTGCCCAGCGGGAAGAGCTCACCCGTGCGCTGACGGCGGCCGGCCACCAGGTCGTCGACGAGGGGGACGCCTCGTCGGTGATCTTTGTGCCCGCCACCGACACCGACGAGGACGACCTGGCGTGCGCGGCGCGGCTGACCGCGGAGGTCGCGGACATCGTGCGTCGGCTCGCCGCGCGGGAAGGCCGCGAGGAGCCTCGGCTGTGGATCGTCACCCGTGGCGTGCGCGAAACCGGCTCCCGCGACGCTGTGCGGCAGAGCTGCCTGTGGGGCGTCGCCGGCGTGATCGGGGCCGAGCAGCCGCAGCTGTGGGGCGGGCTGGTCGACCTCGCCGAGGACGGGCAGACCGGGGCCGCTGACATGCTGGCCGAGCTGCTGAGCACCCCGGCGAAGACCATTCTGTCGCTGCGCGACGGCCAGTTGTCCGAACAGGTGCTGGCGCCGCTGGCCGACGACGCCGCCCGCGAGCCGTATCGGGAGCCCCTGCGCTGCCGCGCGGACGCGGCGTATCTGATCACCGGTGGCATGGGTGCCCTCGGGTTGCTCACCGCGGGCTGGCTCGCCGACCGCGGCGCGCGCCGGGTGGTCCTGGCGGGCCGGACGCCGCTGCCGCCGCGCCGCGACTGGGACGCCGACTCGCTCGACGAGACCACGCGGCACAAGATCGAGGCGGTACGGGAGCTGGAGGCCCGCGGCGTCGCCGTCGAGATCGCGGTGCTGGACATCGGGTCGGCCTCTGCGCTCGAGACCTTCCTCATGCAGCGCGATGATGCGGGCGCGCCGCCGGTGCGCGGCGTCGTGCACGCGGCCGGCGTCACCGACAGCCAGCTGCTGACCGACCTGTCCGCCGACCGGGTGCAGTCCACGCTGTGGCCGAAAGTGGCCGGCGCGGCCGCCCTCGACGCGGTCTTCCCGCCGGGCAGCCTCGATTTCCTGCACTTCACCGCCTCCGCAGGCACCGTGTTCGGTGTGCCCGGTCAGGGCGCCTACGCCGTAGGCAACGCCTACCTGGACGGACTGGCCCGGGCCCGGCACGCGCAGGGCGACGCGACGGTCAGCCTGGACTGGGTGGCCTGGCGCGGGCTCGGATTCGGGTCAGACGCCCAGGTCGTGGTCGACGAACTCGAGCGGCGCGGATCGCGGCCGGTGACACCGGCCGAGGCGTTCGACGCCTGGGAGTACGTGTCCCGGTTCGACATCGCGCACGCCGTGATGGCCCCGATCGTCCCCGAGAACGACCCGGACACCGCCTCCGGGGGCACCGGTGTCGCACCGGCGCGGGCCTGGTCGGAGATGTCGGCTGACGAGGTACTGGCCGAACTGCAGAACGGTCTGCGCACGATCCTCGCCACCGAGCTGCGTACCCCCGAGAGCGAGGTCGACACCGACCGCCCGTTCGCCGAGATGGGGCTGAACTCCGTGATGGCGATGTCGATCCGTCGCGAGGTCGAACAGCTCACGCGCGTCGAATTGTCGGCGACGATGCTGTGGAACCATCCGACGATCGCCTCGTTGGCGACTCATCTCGCCGAGAAAGTCGCACCGCACACCGTGTCGCAGGCCGACAGTGACGTCGACAGCGCCTCCGATAGTTTGCTGGACAGTTTGTTCGACAGCGTGGAATCGAGCTCCGCCAGCAGCGAGGGCAGGATTTGATGCCATCGGCGTTTCGCCGGGTAGCATCCTGCGTGCCGGGCGGTACCGCGTCGGGTTTCGACGCCGGCCGCTCGGTTCTCGTTGCGGCGCGTTTTCGCGCATGAGCCGAAGTGAAAGGATGCTGCGATGTCGATGACCGAAGCCTCCATCCCCGCGGTACTCGCCGACCGCGCCGAGCGGCAGCCTGACGACGTCGCCTACACGTTCGTCGACTACGAGGCCGACCCCTCCGGCGTCGTCGAGAGCCTGACCTGGTCCGAGGTCTACGAGCGGGTGCAGGTCGTCGCCGAGAAGCTGGCCGGCCTCGGCTCGCCCGGCGACCGCGCCGTGATCCTGGCGCCGCAGAGCCTGGAGTACATCGTCGGGTTCCTCGGCGCGATCCAGGCCGGTTTCATCGCCGTTCCGCTGTCGATGCCGCAGACCCGTCACCACGACGAGCGCGTGACAGGGGCGATGAAGGACTCGACACCGGTCGTGGTCCTGACCACGTCCGCGGTCGTCGACGACATCCGCAAGTACGGGCAGGCCGACCCGACGCAGCGCCCGCCGAAGTTCCTCGAGGTGGACACGCTGGACTTCGACACCCCGCCGCGGTCCACGGCCCAGCCGACGCTGCTGAAGACCGCCTACCTGCAGTACACCTCGGGGTCCACCCGCAGCCCGGCGGGTGTCGTGGTCACCCACCGCAACGTCGTCGTCAACCTCGGCCAGTTGCTCACCGACTACTACGAGGCCTACCCGGACGGCGCCCCCGAGGACACCACGGTGGTGTCGTGGCTGCCCTTCTACCACGACATGGGTCTCATCGTCGGAGTGTTCATCCCGATGGTGCTGGGCCGGCCGGCGGTGCTGATGAGCCCGGTCGCGTTCATGCAGAAGCCGTCGCGGTGGATGCAGCAGCTCGGCTTGCACCCCAGCGCGTTCACCGCCGCACCGAACTTCGCGTTCGAGTTGGCCGTCAAGCGCACCTCCGACGAGGACCTCGCCGGCAAGGACCTCAGCACCGTCAAGGTGATGATCAACGGCGCCGAGCGCGTGCACGGATCCACGGTGCGCCGGTTCAACCAGCGCTTCGCCCAGTTCGGCCTGCCCGATTCGGCGATGCGACCGTCCTACGGGCTGGCCGAGGCCACCGTCTACGTCGCGGCCTCGGCCGGGGGGCAGCCGCCGACGGCGGTGCGCTTCGACTTCGAGAAGCTGGCCGCCGGGCATGCCGAGCGCTGCGACGACGAGGCGGGCGCTGAGCTGATCGGCTGCGGTGCGGTGCGGTCGACGACGGCGCGCGTGGTGGACCCGGACACCCTGGTGGAGAATCCCGCCGGCAAGATCGGCGAGGTGTGGCTGCACGGCGAGCACGTCGCCGCCGGGTACTGGCACAACCCCAAGCTCAGCGAGTTGTTCGCCGCTCAGCTCGGTGAGCCCACCCCGGGCACCCCGAAGGGGCCGTGGCTGCGCACCGGCGATCTGGGCGTGATGTTCGACGACGAGCTGTTCATCGTCGGCCGGATCAAGGATCTGCTGATCGTCGACGGCCGCAACCACTATCCCGACGACATCGAGGCCACCGTTGCCGAGTTCACCGGCGGCCGGGTGGCCGCCATCTCGGTGCCCGATGACGCCAGTGAGCGGCTGGTCGTCGTCGCCGAGCTGAAGAAGCAGATCGAGCCGGCCGCGCTGGAGTCGATCAAACAGCAGGTCACATCGGCGATCTCGATGACGCACAGCGTTCGGCTGTCGGACTTCGTGCTGGTCGGTCCCGGCTCACTGCCGCTGACCACCAGCGGCAAGGTGCGCCGGGCGTCTTGCGTGGAGCTGTACCGCACCGACGGTTTCAACCGGTTGGACGTCACTGCATGACCTCAGCCGTCGACGAGGCTGCTGTTCGGAGGTGGTTGGTCGACTACCTCGTCACGAACAACGGCTGCAGCCCTGAGCAGATCGACGCCGGCGCCTCGATGCACGACCTCGGGGTCGGATCGCGCGACGCGGTCGTCCTGACCGGGGTGTTGTCGGAATTCGTGGGACGCACGGTGTCCCCGGTGGATTTCTGGCAGTACCCGACCGTGGACGCGCTGGCCAAGTTCCTCACCGGCGGGGAGGTCGAGCCGGCCACCCCCGACGCGGGCGGGGAGCGCCCTGCCGCGCTGGACGAGCCCGTCGCCGTGATCGGGCTCGGGATCCGGTTTCCCGGCGGTCCCGACGCCGACGGCAACATCGAGGGTCCCGACGCCTACTGGGAGTTCCTGTCCGAGACCCGTTCTGCGGTCGGTGAGGTGCCTGCGCAGCGGTGGGCGCATTTCGACGACGGCACGCCGGCGGGCGCGGCGGCGCTGGCCGGGGTCACCCGGTGGGGTTCCTTCCTGCGCGACATCGACGCGTTCGACGCCGAGTTCTTCGAGATCATCCCTCGCGAAGCCGCCCGGATGGACCCGCAGCAGCGGCTGTTGCTCGAGGTCACCCACGAGGCACTCGAACACGCCGGGATCCCGGCCGACTCGCTCGCCGAGACCCGCACCGGGGTGTTCGCCGGAGCGAGCGCCGGCGACTACGCCCAGCTGGGCGCCACCGATCTGAGCCAGGTGGACGCCTGGTACGGAACCGGCGGGTCGATCAGCATCATCGCCAACCGGGTGTCCTACTTTTTCGACTTCCGCGGCCCGTCGGTGACGATCGACACCGCATGTTCGTCGTCGCTGGTTGCGCTGCACCTGGCGTGTCAGAGTCTGCGCACCGGCGACTCGGACGTCGCGTTGGCCGCCGGGGTGAACCTGCTGCTGTCCCCGGCCGGCACCCGCAGCCTGGACCAGGCCGAGGCGATGTCGCCCACCGGCCGCTGCCACGCCTTCGACGCCGCCGCCGACGGGTTCGTCCGCGGCGAGGGCTGTGGTGTCGCGGTGCTCAAGCGGCTGTCCGACGCCCAACGGGACGGCGACCGGGTGCTCGCGGTGATCCGCGGATCCGCGGTCAACCAGGACGGCCGCTCCAACGGTCTGATGGCGCCCAACCCCGCCGCCCAGATGGCGGTGCTGCGCGCCGCGTACGCCGCCGCCGGGGTCAACCCGCGCGAGGTCGACTACGTCGAGGCCCACGGCACCGGCACGCTGCTCGGTGACCCGATCGAAGCCCGCGCCCTGGGCACGGTGCTCGGCAAGGGGCGGCCCGCCGACGCACCGCTGCTGCTCGGCGCGGTCAAGTCCAACCTGGGGCATCTGGAGGCCGCCGCGGGCATCGCCGGGTTCGCCAAAGCGGTGCTGGCCCTGCAGCACAACCGGATTCCCGCCAACCTGGGCTATCGGGACCCGAATCCGCACATCCCGTTCGACAAGCTTCGACTGAAGGTCGTCGCCGAGCACACCGAGTGGTCACCCGCCGGCCGGCCGCGCCGGGCGGGGATCTCGTCGTTCGGATTCGGCGGCACCAACGCCCACGTCATCATCGAGCAGGCACCGGTCCCGGTGCCGACCGAAGGTGCACCGACCGTGCTCACCACGCTGGTCGTCTCCGGCAAGACGGCCGAGCGGGTCGCCGCGCAGGCTCAGATGCTGGCCGACTGGATGGCCGGCGCCGGCGCCGACGTGTCGCTGCAGGAGATCGCGCACACCCTCAACCACCACCGCACCCAGCACGCCAAGTTCGCCACGGTCACAGCCCGCGACCGCGAGCAGGCGCTGGCCGGGCTGCGATCCCTGGCCCTGGCCCAGAGTGCCCCGGGCGTGGTCGGCGTTCCGACGCGCATCCCGAAGCCGGGCACGGTGTTCGTCTACTCGGGGCAGGGTTCGCAGTGGGCGGGCATGGGGCGTCAACTGCTGGCCGACGAACCGGCCTTCGCGGACGCGCTGGCCGAGATCGAGCCGGTGTTCGTCGCACAGGTCGGCTTCTCGCTGCGCGAGATCATCGAGGGCGGTCTGCCCGTCAGCGGCGACGCCCAGGTTCAACCGGTGCTGATGGGTCTGCAGCTGGCGCTGACCGAGCTGTGGCGCTCCTACGGCGTGCATCCGGACGCGGTCATCGGCCACTCCATGGGCGAGGTGACCGCCGCGGTCGTCGCCGGCGCGCTGAGCCTGGCCGACGGTCTCAAAGTCATCGCCGCCCGATCGTCGATCATGTCGCGGCTGGCCGGCCAGGGCGCGGTCGCGCTGCTCAATCTCGACGAGGACGCTGTTCGCGCGCTCATCGCCGGTCAGTCCAGCGTCGAGGTGGCCGGTCATCTGTCGCCGCGCCAGACCGTGGTGGCCGGGCTGCCCGATCAGGTCGACGCCGTCATCGCGGCGGCCACCGCCGACAACGTCTTCGCCCGCCGGGTGAACATGGTGGTGGCGTCACACACCGCGTTGATGGATCCGGTGCTGGGCGACCTGCGGTCGGCGCTGGCAGACCTGGAACCGAGCATCCCGACGCTGCCGTTCCTGTCCACCGTCACCGCGCCGAGCGCCACGGCCACGTTCGACGCCGACTACTGGGTGGCCAACGTGCGCCAGCCGGTGCAGTTCAGCCGGGCCGTCGCGGCGGCAGCCGGTGAGCACGGCACCTTCATCGAGATCAGCCCGCACTCGACGCTGGGGCAGTCGATCGCCGACACGCTGGCCGACCTCGACGACCCCTCGCCCTACCTCACCGTCGGCACACTGGCGCGCGACGGCGACGACACCGTCACCTTCCACACCCACCGCAACGCCACGCACACGTCGCGGCCGCCGCACACCGCGCGGCACGGCGAACCGCACGTGCCGCTGCCCACCACCCCGTGGCGCCGCACGCGGCACTGGGTGGAGGTACCGCCGCTGCGCCGCGCCCCGGTCGGTCGCGGTGGTGCGCTGCCCGCGGACAGCGCGGTACCGCCGGAGTGGTTCTGCGAACTGACCTGGCCGGAGAAGCCGCTGCCGAGCACCACCGAGGGCGTTGCCGTCGATGGCCGCTGGCTGGTGATCGCCGACCCCGCGGTGGGCGAGGCGATGGCGCGCCTGCTCGACGGCGAGGGATCCTCGGTCACCACGCTGCCCGCGTCCGCCGCCGCCGAGACCGTGGTCGAGGCCGTCGGGAACGCCACCCACGTGCTCTACGCCCCCGGCGGCACGGACGGGGGCGCACTGGGTTACGAACTGTTCGAGATGGGCCGCACGATCGCCGCGGCAGCCGCCCGACGCCCTGCACCGCCCACGCTGTACCTGCTGACCCGAAACGCCCAGCCGCTGGCCGAGGGTGACCGCGCCAACGCGGCGCACGCGGTGTTGTGGGGGCTGGGCCGCACCCTGGCGCTGGAGCATCCGGAGATCTGGGGCGCTGTCGTCGACGTCGACGAATCGGTCCCGGCTGCGGTGGCCGCGCGGTGGGTGCTCGATGAGGTCCGCGCCGGTGACGGCGAGGACCAGCTGGTGTACCGGGCCGGTGCCCGGCACGCCGCGCGGCTGATCCATGCCCTGCCGCCCGCCCCGGCCGGCACCGACGCCGAAACGCTGGATCCCGAGCGGACGCATCTGGTCATCGGCGCGACCGGCAACATCGGACCGATCCTGATCGAGCAGCTGGCCGCGATGGGCGCCAAGACCGTGGTCGCGGTGTCGCGCAATCCGGGTGACCGACTCGCCGCGCTCACCGAGCGGCTGGCCGAGAAGGGCACCACCGTGGTCACCGCGGCGGCCGACGCCGCGGACAAGGCGTCGATGCGGGCTCTGTTCGACCGTTTCGGCGCCGACCTGCCGCCGTTGGGCGGGGTCTATCTGGCCGCGATGAGCGGCGGGCCGGTCACGCTCACCGAGATGACCCGCGACGACGTGGTCGCGATGTTCCGGCCCAAGATGGACGCCGCGATGGTGGCCCACGAACTGACCCTCGAGCATCCGGTGGCGCAATTCGTGCTGTTCTCCTCGATCTCCGGGGTGCTCGGATCGCGGTGGCTGGCGCACTACGCGGCCACCACCACGTTCAGCGACACCCTGGCTTTCGCGCGCCGCGCGGCCGGCCTGCCCGCCTGCGCCATCAACTGGGGGCTGTGGAAGTCGCTGGCCGACGCACAGACCGGGTTCGAGAAGCAGGCCACTGCGGAGTCCGGACTGGAGCCGATGGAGGACGCGGTCGCGATCACCGCGCTGCGCTCGTTCGTCGGTCCTCAGGCTCCGGCGCGGGCGACGGTGGTGGCCGCCGACTGGCCCCGGCTGGCCGCGGCATATCACACCCGCGCCGAGCTGCACATCCTCGACGAGTTGCTCGCCGCCGAATCCGGCGTCGCCGCCGCAGCGCTCAGTGGCGACACCGCATTTCGCCAGGAGCTGAAGGATTGCGCGGCGCCGAAGCGCATCGACATGCTCACCGACCACGTGTTGGCGCAGGTCGCAGCCGCGATGGGGCTGACCTCGACGCACACTCTGGACCCCACCGTGGGGTTCTTCCAGTTCGGGATGGATTCGCTGATGAGCGTAACGTTGCAGCGTTCGCTCAGCGAAAGCCTGGGGGAGGCGTTGCCGGCGTCGGTCGTTTTCGACTATCCGACGGTCGAGGCGCTCACCGATTACCTGGCGTCGATCCTGCCTGAGATAATCGATACCGCCGGTTCCGACGACGAGGTCGCCGGCGCAGGCGTCGACGGCCCGGATGCGGCTGAGGACGCCTACGACGACCTTGCCGAGGACGAACTGCTTGCGAGACTTTCGGAAAGATTGAGTTGACTGAGATGACCCAAGCCTCTTCAGCATCGCCCGCCACACCGGACCGCCGGGCGATCATCACCGAGGCGCTGCGCAAGATCGACGATCTGACCGCACGGCTGGCGGAAGCCGAGAAGGCCGAGACCGAGCCGATCGCCGTCGTCGGCATCGGCTGCCGGTTGCCCGGCGGGGTCGACAACGCCGACGACTTCTGGAAGCTGTTGTGCGACGGCGAGAGCGGAGTCATCAGGGTGCCCGCCGACCGGTGGGATGCCGATGCGTTCTATTCCCCCGATCACAGCGTGCCGGGCACCATCTGCAACCGCGAGGGCGGATTCCTCACGTCCTGGCAGCCCGACGAGTTCGACGCCGAGTTCTTCGCCATCGCGCCTCGTGAGGCCGCCGCGATGGACCCTCAGCAGCGGCTGCTCCTGGAAGTGTCCTGGGAGGCGCTCGAGGACGCCGGCATCAATCCCCGCACCCTGCGCGGGTCGGCGACCGGCGTGTTCGTCGGCATGACGACCAACGACTACTACCACTCGGTGGTCGGCACGTTGCGGCCCGAAGACATCGATCCCTACATCCCGTTCGGCAACGCGCCGAACTTCGCGGCGGGCCGGTTGTCCTACTTCCTCGGCGTCCGCGGCCCGGCGGTGGTCAGCGACACCGCGTGCTCGTCGTCGCTGGTCTCCATCCACCTGGCCTGCCAGAGCCTGCGTCGCGGCGAGAGCGACCACGCCCTGGCCGCCGGGGTGAACCTGATCCTGAGCCCGGAGAACAACATCGCCTGTTCGCGGTGGGGCATGCTGGCGCCGGACGGCCGGTGCAAGACCTTCGACGCCGACGCCGACGGCTACGTCCGCAGCGAAGGCTGCGGTGTCGTGGTGCTCAAGCGCCTCTCCGACGCCCAGCGTGACGGTGACCGGGTGCTGGCGGTGGTCCGCGGCTCAGCGGTCAACCAGGACGGCGCCAGCAGTGGGCAGACCGTGCCCAACGGTCCCGCCCAGCAGGAGCTGATGCGCAAGGCGCTGCAGACCGCGCGGCTGGCGCCGGCGGACATCGACTACATCGAAGCCCACGGCACCGGCACCGCACTGGGCGATCCGATCGAGCTCGACGCGCTGGCTGCGGTCTACGGCGACCGCGGCGCTTCCGCACCGCTGGTGCTGGGTTCGGTGAAAACGAACCTGGGCCATCTCGAGTCGGCGGCCGGGGTGACGGGCTTCATCAAGACCGTGCTCAGCGTGCAGCACGCGCACATTCCCCAGCAGCTGTACTTCCACTCGCTGACCCCGCAGGCCGGAGAGGGTGCGTCGCGGTTCCGGATCGCCTCGGAGCCGCTGGACTGGCCGGCGGTCGAGCGGCCGCGCCGGGCCGCGGTCTCGTCGTTCGGCGTCAGCGGCACCAACTCGCACATCCTCGTCGAACAGGCACCCGAACCCGCCACCGCTGAACCTCAACCGGAACCACCGGTGAGCACGCTGGTGGTCACCGGCAAGTCGCCGGCGCGCATCGCATCGCTGGCGGGGCGCCTGGCCGATTGGCTGCAGTCTCCGGACGGGCAGGCCGCGACTCTGGCCGATGTCGCCGACACGCTGAATCATCGCCGTGCGCAGCATCCGCGGTTCGCCACGGTCGCCTCCGGCGACCGTGGGCAGGCGATCGCCGGGCTGCGCGCTCTCGCCGGCGGCTACCCGGCGCCGGGCGTGGTCGGTCCCAACGACCCGTCCATCGGCTCGGGCACGGTTTTCCTGTACTCCGGGCAGGGGTCGCAGTGGGCCGGCATGGGCCAGCGCCTGCTGGCCGACGAGCCGGCGTTCGCCGCAGCGGTCGACGAGCTCGAGGGCGACTTCGTCAGCCAGGTGGGCTTCTCGCTGCGCGACGTGCTCACCTCGGGGGAGACGGTCGAGGGTATCGACCGCATCCAGCCGGTACTGGTCGGCGTGCAGCTGGCGCTCACCGCGTTGTGGCGCTCCTACGGAATCGAACCCGACGCGGTGATCGGGCACTCGATGGGCGAGGTGACCGCGGCCGTGGTCGGCGGCGCGCTGAGTTCCGCCGACGGGCTGAAGGTGATCGCCACCCGCTCGCGCCTGATGAAGCGGCTCTCCGGGCAGGGCGCGATGGCGCTACTGGAACTCGATGCGGACGCCGCCGAGCAGTTGATCGCCGGATATCCCGGCCTCACCGTCGCCGTCTACGCCTCGCCGAATCAGACCGTCATCGCCGGCCCCCCGGATCAGGTGGACGCCGCGATCGCGGTGGTCGACGCCCAGGACCGGCTGGCTCGCCGGGTTGACGTGGACGTCGCGTCGCACCACCCCATCATCGATCCGATCCTCGGCGACCTCCGCGACGCACTCTCCGGTCTGTCCCCGCGCCAGCCGAGCATCCCCGTCATCGTCACCACCGACGGCCGCCCCACCGACGGCACCTGTGTATTCGACGCCGAGCACTGGGTGGCCAACCTGCGCAACCCGGTCCGCTTCGCCCGCGCGGTGGCCACCGCGGGTGCGGAGAAGTCGTTGTTCGTCGAGGTCAGCCCGCATCCGTTGCTCGCGCATGCGATCAAGGACACCCTGCCCGAAACGGGGCACCGCAGCATCGCGACGCTGCAGCGCGACGCCAACGACACCGTGACATTCCGCACCAACCTCAACGCCGCGCACACCGCGCGTCCGCCCAGGCAACCGCAGCGCGGCGGCCCGCGGGTGCGGCTGCCGTCGACGCCGTGGCATCACGCCCACCACTGGATCCACACCGCGAGACCCGCCGACCAGCAGCGCCGCAACGACCGAGACGTCGCAGCACTGGCCGAGGGGGAGAAGCACGAGTGGTTCCATCAGCTGAGCTGGCCGGTCAGCGACCTCGCCGCCGGCCGTGCCGACGGTCCGTGGCTCGTGGTGGCCGACACCGCGGAGGAGCTGGCAGGCCTGCTCGCCCCGGGTTCCCGCGCACTTGCACTGACAGCGCTGGACGAGGGCGCTGACGACTCGGCGCTGCGCGCCGCGCTCGAGGGCGCGGCTCACGTGGTCTACGCACCGGCCGCACCGGCTGGCCGTTTCGACGCCGCAGGCGCCTATCAGGTGTTCGGCCAGCTGCGCCGCCTGGTCGTCGCGCTGGCCGGCATGTCCGGCGCACCACGGCTGTATGTGGTCACCCGCAACGCCCAGCCCGTCACCGAGACCGACCGCGCCAATCCGGCGCACGCCGCGTTGTGGGGACAGGGCCGAACTCTGGCGCTCGAGCATCCCGAGTTCTGGGGCGGACTCGTCGACGTCGACGAGACGCTTCCCCCGGAACTGCTTGCGACCTATCTGCTTTCTGAAGCCGCCCACCCCGGGGGTGACGACCAGGCCGTGTACCGCGCCGGTGAGCGCCGGGTGCCGCGCCTCGAGCCGCGGCCCCTGCCCGCCGTGCCCCTGACCCGGTTGGAGCGCGACACCAGCCACCTGGTGATCGGTGCGACCGGCAACGTGGGCCCGTATCTGATCCGCCAGCTGGCCGAGATGGGTGCCGCCACCGTGGTGGCGGTGTCGCGGCGGGGCGGGGGCGCGCTCAGCGAACTCGCCGACGAACTCGCCTCGCGCGGAACGACGTTGGTCGAGGTGGCTGCCGATGCCGCCGACGAGGCGTCGATGGCGACCGTGTTCGACCGCTTCGGCGCGGACCTGCCGCCGCTGGAAGGCATCTATCTGGCCTCGCTGGCGGGCGGCGAGGCGTTGCTGAGCGAGATGACCGACGACGACGTCGCGCCGATGTTCCGCGCGAAGGTCGACTCGGCGGCGGTGCTGCACAAGCTGTCGCTGACCACACCGGTGCGTCGGTTCGTGCTGTTCTCGTCGATCACCGGACTGCTGGGCTCTCGCGCGGTGGCGCATTACACCGCGGCCAACGCGTTCGCCGATGCGTTCGCCTACGCCCGCCGCACGCTGGGTCTGCCCGCCACTGTCGTGGACTGGGGTCTGTGGAAGTCGTGGGCGGATGCGCAGCCGCAGATGAAGGCGGCGGGTCTGGAGCCCATGCCGAACGACGTGGCGATCCGGATGCTGCCGGCGGTGTTGAGCCCGGACGCACCCGCCCAGGCCGTGGTGGCCGGCGCCGACTGGGCCCGGCTGGCCGAGGCCTACCGGATGCGTGCGGCGGTGAAGGTGCTCGACCACCTGCTGGCCGCTCCCGGTGATGGGGTGAATCTGGATTCCGTGCCCGCCCCGGCATGGGGAACGGTGCTGGGCGAGAAGGTCGACGGCACCGGTCACGACCACGTGTGGCGGGCGCGTCTGCTGCCCGACGAGCGGCCCTACCCGGTCGCGCACCGGGTACGCGGAGTCGAGGTCGTCCCCGTTTCGGTTCTGCTGCAGACCCTTTCGGAAGCTGCCGGGCAGTTGGACGGCTCCGCGGTCGGTGACGTTCGGTTCGAGTATCCGATCATCGCTGATCAACCCAAGGTCATCCACGTGGTGGCCGACGGTGCGACGCTGACCGTGTGGTCGAGCGCCGGCCCGGACACCGCCGAGCAGCGTTGGACCCGCCATGCCGGCGCCGTGCTCACCGCAGCGGCGGCCACCGTGCCAGAGGGCGATCAGAGCGCGCTCGACGGACGGCTGTTCGACGCCGCGGCCATCGCCGAGATGCAGCGGGCGTGGGGCGTGGAAGGCCAGCCGTTCGCGTGGACGGTGACCGGGTGCGCCGCCACGGTGGCGGGTGCGCGGGCCGAGGTGCAACTGCCCGAGGACACCGAGTCGCCGGCGGCGGCGCTGGTGGACGCCGCGGTGCATGTCGCACGGCTGGCCGACGCCGACAACCCGGCGCTGCTGTTGCCTGCGGGGGCGGAGAGCCTCGCGGTGTCCGCCGCGCCAGGCGTCCACGGCGTGGTCGAGGTGTACCGGCGCAGCCGAGAGGACGGGGCCGGCCTGCTGGTCGACGTCCGCATCACCGGCACCGACGGCGCCATCTGGGTCGACATGCGCGGGTTGAATTACGCCCCGGTGGAGTCGGCCCCGGCCCCAGTGACCGACGAGACCGACTCGGCCGCAGCGGAGTTCATTGACTGGTCGACCATGACCGCCGCACAGACCGTAGCCGAGCTGCAGGTCAGGTTGCGGGCGGTGCTGGCCCGCGAACTGGGCATGCCGGAGGATGCGGTGGACGTCGACCAGCCCTTCCCCGAGTTGGGTCTGGATTCGATGATGGCGATGAACCTGCTGCGCGACGCCAAACAGCTGGTTCGGATGGACCTGTCGGCGACCATGCTCTGGAACAACCCGTCCATCTCGAAGCTGTCGGCGTTCGTCGCCGAGCTACTGGCGCCGATGCAGCAGGCCGCGCCCGAGCCCGAGGCCGACGACTCCGAGGAGGGCGGCGAGGAGTTCAGCGTCCTCGACGAGCTCTTCGACAGCATCGAATCTTCTTCCGTGGAATCGGCGAATGCCGGTAGTGAGGGCGCAATCTGATGAAGACGACCTTCGACAGGATCTCGGCGATGTCGGCCGAGCAGCGTGACAAGCTGGCCGAACAGTTCGAGAAGGCCTCCCGTGTCGCCGGCGCCGAACCGATCGCCGTGGTCGGTATCGGCTGCCGTTTTCCCGGGGGAGTGACCGGGCCGGACAGCTACTGGGATTTTCTGGAGAAGGGCACCGACGCCATCCGCGAGGTTCCCGCCGACCGTTGGGACGCCGAGGCGTTCTACGATCCCGATCCGATGGCACCGGGCCGGATGCCCACCAAGTGGGGCGCCTACCTGGAGGACATCTCCGGCTTCGACGCCGAATTCTTCGGCATCACCCCGCGTGAGGCCGCGGCGATGGATCCCCAGCAGCGGGTGCTGCTCGAGGTGGCCTACGAGGCCCTGGAGAACGCCGGGCTGGCACCCGACGCGGTCGGCGAAGTCCGGGGCGCGGTGATGATGGGCGTGTACTACAACGAGTACCAGAGCGCGTCGGCCGGCAACCCGGACACCATCGACGCCTATTCGGCCACCGGCAACGCCCACAGCGTCACGGTCGGCCGGATCGCCTACCTGCTGGGCCTCAAGGGTCCGGCCGTCGCGGTCGACACCGCATGCTCGTCGTCGCTGGTCTCCATCCACCTGGCCTGCCAGAGCCTGCGGATGCGGGAGAGCGACCTGGCTCTGGCCGGGGGAGTGAGCTTGTCCCTGCGCCCGGAAACCCAACTCGCACTGGCCAAGTGGGGGATGCTCTCACCCAACGGCAAGTGTTTCGCGTTCGATTCCCGCGCCGACGGGTTCGTCCGCGGCGAGGGCGCCGGCGTCGTCGTCCTCAAACGCCTGACCGACGCCGTCCGCGACGGTGACCGGGTGCTGGGCGTGGTCCGCGGCTCGGCAGTGAACCAGGACGGCCGTTCCAACGGCCTGACCGCCCCCAACGCCCCTTCACAGCGGGACGTGATGACCCGGGCGCTGCGCTCGGCCGACGTCGCCGCCGGAACCGTGAGCTACGTCGAAACCCACGGCACCGGAACGGGTCTGGGTGACCCGATCGAGTTCGACGCGCTGGCCGCTGTCTACGGCAAGGGCGAGACTCCGTGCGCGCTCGGCGCGGTCAAGACCAACATGGGCCACCTCGAAGCCGCGGCCGGCATCGCCGGGTTCATCAAGACCGTCCTGACCCTGCAGCACGGCACGATCGCGCCGAACCGCAACTTCGAGAAGTGGAACCCGAGCATCGACGCGTCGGGCACCCGGCTGTTCGTGCCCACGCAGGCCGGCCAGTGGCCGCAGACCGAACACCCGCGCCGCGCGGCGGTGTCGTCGTTCGGCATGGGCGGCACCAATGCCCACATCGTGCTGGAGCAGGGCCCGGAAACGGTTCCCGCACAACCGGGTTCGGGGCCGACGGTGACCACCCTGGTCGTCTCCGGCAAGACCCCGGCCCGCATCGCGGCCTCGGCCCTGGTGCTGGCGGAGTGGCTCGACGGCGTGGGCGCCGACGTCCCACTGGGTGACGTCGCGTTCACCCTCAACCACCACCGCAGCCGCCACCACAGCATCGCCACGGTGTCCGCGCGTGACCACGCCGAGGCCGTCGCCGGTCTGCGCGCCGTGGCGGCCGGTCAGCCCGGACCCGGTGTGGCCGGCGTCCACGACGCGAAACCCGGTGCGGGAACTGTGTTCCTGTACTCCGGCCAGGGCGCGCAGTGGGCCGGCATGGGCAAGGCGCTGCTGGCCGAGGAGCCGGCCTTCGCCACTGCCGTCGACGAGCTCGAACCCGCGTTCCTCGACAAGGTCGGCTTCTCGCTGCGCCAGACGCTGGAAGCCGGCGAGCCCGTTGTCGGCATCGACCGCATCCAGCCCGTGCTGGTCGGGATGCAGCTGGCGCTGACCGCGCTGTGGCGCTCGTACGGCGTCGAGCCGGATGCGGTGATCGGCCACTCGATGGGAGAGGCGACCGCGGCCGTGGTGGCCGGCGTGCTCACTCCTGCAGAGGGATTGGACGTCATCGCCACCCGGACGCGGCTGATGAAGCGGCTGTCCGGACAGGGTGCGATGGCGCTGGTGGAACTCGACGCCGCCGCGACGGAGAAGCTCATCGCCGACCGGCCCGAGGTCACCATCGCGGTCTATGCGTCGCCGAAGCAGTCGGTGATCGCGGGCCCGCCGGCACAGGTCGACGAACTCATCGCCGTCGTCGATGCGCAGGGCAAACTCGCCCGTCGTGTCGAGGTGGACGTCGCGTCGCACCATCCGACGATCGACCCGGTGCTGCCGGAGCTGCGGGAGGCGCTGGCCTACCTGCGCCCGGCCGCGCCGAAGATCCCGTTGGTCTCGACCGTGGCCTACGCGGGTTCGGAACCGCTGTACAGCGCGGACTACTGGGCGGCCAACCTGCGTAATCCGGTGCGCTTCAGCCAGGCGGTGCACGAAGCCAGCGCCGATCACGCCAACTTCATCGAGATCAGCCCCCATCCGCTGCTGACGCACGCGATCAGCGACACCCTCGCCGCGCAGCCCACCAGCCGCACCTTCCACGTGGGCGCGACGGTCAACCGCGACCATCCGGAGACGGTGGCGTTCCACGCTCAGCTCGCGGCGGTCCGGCCGCCCGCGGTGAAGCTGCCCGACGGCTCCGCCGGCGCGCACCTGGCCGACGTACCGCCCACCGCGTGGCAGCACGAGCCCTACTGGATGGCCGACCGTTCGACCGGGCACGAGTTCTCCGGGGCGCATCCGCTGCTCGGAATGCATGTGGAGCTTCCGTCGGGCAACGGACACGTCTGGCAGTCCGACGTCGGTCTGGATCCCCATCCGTGGCTGGGAGACCACCTGGTCCACGGGCTGCCGGTGATGCCGGGCGCCGGCTTCGCCGAGATCGTGCTCGCGGCCGGCTGCGAGGCGCTGGGCCGGCCCGCCGACGCCGTCGAGGCCGAGGTGGCCGTCGAGCAGATGCTGCCGCTGGACCAGCACACGAAGCTGACCACCCAGCTGAGCACTGCCGAGGACGGGTCGCTGCGCGTCGAGGTGCACTCGCGCTCGGAAGCCGGCACCTGGACCCGCCACGCGGTCGGCACCGTTCGCGCTGCCGAACCGACCACTCCGGACCGCCTTGGCGCCGCGGCCGACGGTGGAGTGGTGGTCTCCCCGGCCGATTTCTACACCGCTCTGCGCCGCACCGGCGCCCACCATGCCCAGGCATTCGCCGCGCTGACCCGAATCGTGCGGGCAGCCGATACGGCCGACACCGAGATCGTGCTGCCCGACGAGGCGACGCCGCACCGGGGGATGATCCTGCACCCGGTGATGCTGGACGCCGCCCTGCAGGGCCTGGCGGCCGCGATGAGTGACGCCACGCTGGCCGAGGCCACCGACGTCACGTTCCTTCCGGTCGGGTTCGATTCGATCCGGGTGTTCGGCGAGGTGGGCCGGCGTGCCAAGTGCCGCGCCGAGCTGCTCGGTGTCCGGGAGGACAGCGGGGACGCGCAGGGCCGGGTCACGCTCACCGACGAGACCGGTGCGGTGCTCGCTCGTGTGGACGGCGTTCAACTCAAGCGCATCCAGCGGCGCACCGTCCCGTTGCCGTTGTCGCAGAAGATCTTCGACACGCGCTGGGCGGAGTCGGCGGCGCCGGCGGCGGGGTCGCCCACCGGCAGCTGGCTGGTGCTGGCCGACGGCGCGGCGGCCCTGGCCACCGCCACCGACTTCGCCGACCGCTTCGGCGGGCCGCAGCGAAAGGTGGTCACCGCCGATCTGGCCGACGATGCCGCTGTGCGGGACGGATTCGAGACCGCGACGTCGGCGCCGGAGCTGCCGCCTGCCGGGGTCGTCGTGGTCATCGACCATCCGGCCTTCGACGGCACCGGCGCCGAGGACGCGCTGGCCCACACCCGCGAGGTGCTCTGGCGGATCGCCGGCACCGTGCGCACACTGGTGGGCAGCTGGCACGGTAAGCCGCCCCGGGTGTGGCTGGTCAGCCGCGGCGGTCTGGTGGTCACGCCCGGCGACGCCGCGAACCCGGGCGTCAGCAGCACGAACGCGCTGGTGCGCGTCCTGGCCTACGAGCACCCGGACCTGCGGGTGACGCTGGTGGACACCGGCGCCGACACCGATGCGGTGTCGTTGCTGATCACCGAGATCGACGCCGACGGCACCGACGACGTCGTGGCGTGGCGGGCCGGTAGCCGGTATGTCGAGCGCCTGTCCCGTGCCACGCTGCCGGCCGCGCCGGGCCGGCTGGTCGTCCGCGCCGACGGCTCCTATGTCGTCACCGGCGCGTTGGGGGGCGTCGGCATGGCCGTCGTGCGCTGGTTGGTCGACAACGGCGCCGGCCGCCTGGTGCTCAACGGCCGCAGCGCCGCCTCGGCCGAGGTGCAGGCAACGCTCGACGAGCTGTCGGGGCGTACCGAGATCGTCACGGTGCTCGGCGACATCACCGCGCCCGGCGTCGCCGACCGGCTCGTCGCCGCCGCCGAGGAAACCGGCAAGCCGCTGCGCGGGGTGATCCACTCCGCGGCGGTGCTCGACGACGAGTTGGTCGTCGGGCTCACCCGGGAGAGCCTCGAGCGGATCTGGGCACCCAAGGCGAGCGGGGCGTGGCGGCTGCACGAGGTCACCGCCGACAAGGAGCTGGACTTCTGGGTCGGCTTCTCCTCGGTGGCCGCGCTGCTCGGCTCGCCCGGACAGGCGGCGTATGCGTGCGCGAACGCCTGGCTGGATGCCTTGGTCGCGTGGCGGCGGGCCGCCGGGCTGCCTGCCACCACGATCGACTGGGGCCAGTGGGCCGAGGTCGGCCTGGCCAGCTCGCTGCGGTTCTCGGTGCTGGACCCGATCACCCCGGACGAAGGCGTCGACGCGCTCGGCGGCGTGTTGGCCGCGGGCCTGACCCGCGTCGGGGTGGCCCGGCTCCGGCTGGACCGCGCCGCGGCGGCTTTTCCGGAGATCAACCAGATCGGGTTCTTCGCCGACCTGGTCGGGGAGCTCGACGTCGACGACGCCGACGAGGACTGGGCCGGAGCGGAAGCGCTCAAGGAGATGGACGCCGCGGAGGTCAACCGCGTGGTGCTGGCGCGGCTGCGCCGCCGCATCTCGGCGATCATGGGGTACTCCGACGAGAGCGCGGTGGACACTGCGCGGCCGCTCACCGAGATCGGGCTCGACTCGCTGATGGCGGTGCGCATGCGCAACACCATCCGGGGCGACTTCGGTGTCGAGCCCCCGGTGGCACTGCTGCTGCAGGGCGCCAATCTGGCCGACGTGGCGCTGGATCTGATCCGCCAGCTCGGACTCGAGGAGCAGGAGTCCGCCGAACGCCCCAACGCCCTGCGAGACCGGGCGCAGCAGCGCGCCGCAGCGCGTCAACGAGCCGCATCGCGGCGGAAAGTGGGACCACGATCGTGACCAGCAGTACCGGAGATTCGCGGACCGGGGACATCCCCGAGAATGCCATCGCCGTCATCGGCATGGCGGGGCGGTTCCCTGGCGCGGACTCGGTGTCGGCGTTCTGGCGCAACCTGCGCGACGGGGTCGAATCGATCGTCGATCTGTCCGAGCAGGAGCTGCTGGCCTCGGGCGTGACCGAGCGGACGCTGGCCAACAACTCCTACGTGCGCCGGGCCGCGCTGATGGCCGGGATCGAGAACTTCGACGCCGACTTCTTCGGCTTCACGCCCCACGCCGCGCGGACGCTGGACCCGCAGCACCGGCTGTTCCTGCAATCGGTGTTCCACGCGCTCGAGGACGCCGGCTACGACCCGGCCGATCTCGAGGCGACCGTCGGGGTCTTCGGAACCAGCTCGACCAGCGGGTACCTGCTGCACAACCTGATGTCCAACTACGACCCGGCGATGGTCATCGGGCAGGGCGCCAGCTTCGACATGGTTGCCCTGTCGCTGTCCAACGACAAGGACCATCTCGCCACCCGGGTGGCCCACCAGTTCAACTTCCGCGGCCCGGCCCTGTCGGTGGCGACGGCGTGCTCGTCGTCGTTGGTCGCGGTGCACCTGGCGTGCCAGTCGATCCTCAACGGCGAATGTGACATCGCACTGGCGGGCGGCTCGTCGATCCGCATCCCGAACCGGGTGGGCTACTGGTACGAGCAGGGCTCGATGGTTTCCCCCACCGGACACTGCCGCCCGTTCGACGTGCGCTCCGACGGCACCATCTTCGGCAGCGGCGTCGGTGTGGTGGTCCTCAAGGCGCTCGAAGACGCCCTCGACGACGGGGACCACATCCACGCGGTGATCCGCGGGTCGGCGCTGAACAACGACGGTGCCACCAAGATGACCTACGCCGCGCCCAACGCGCTCGGGCAGGCCGAGGTCATCGCCGAGGCGCACGCCATCGCCGGCGTCGACGCGTCGAGCATCACCTACGTCGAGACCCACGGCACCGGCACCCCGCTGGGCGACCCGATCGAGGTCGAGGGCCTTCGCCAGGCGTTCGACCTGGCCGAGGAGACCCGGAGCGCGCCCTGCTATCTCGGCTCGGTCAAGTCCAACATCGGGCACCTCGAGACCGCGGCGGGCATCGCGGGCCTGATCAAGGCGATCCTGTGCCTGGAACACCGCGAGATCCCGGCCACGCTGCACTACAACAGCCCCAACCCCGAACTGCACATCGACCGCGGACCCTTCCGCGTGCGCGGCGCGAACGGGCCCTGGGAGGCCGACGGGATACGCCGCGCCGGGGTCAGCTCGTTCGGGGTCGGCGGCACCAACGCCCACATCGTGCTGGAAGAGGCCCCCGCCCGCCCGGCGCCGCCCGCAACGCCCGGCCCGCAGGTTCTGCTGCTGTCGGCGCGCAGCCAGGAGGCGCTGGCACAGGCGCGTGCCGACCTGGCGACCGATCTGGCCGGCGAGGACACGGTGAGCCTGCCCGACGCGGCCTACACGCTCACCCGGCGGCGCCGGGAGCCGGTCCGGTTGGCCGCCGTGGTGCACGACCAGCAGAATGCGGCGGCGGTGCTGGCGGCGGCCGAGACCGACAACGTGTTCATCGGCGACGCGGTCGCCGACCTGGACGAGTCCGCCGACGTCGGACAGCGTGTCGCGTTCCTGTTCCCCGGACAGGGGGCCCAGCACATCGCGATGGCCCGCGGACTGCACGAGAGCGAACCGCTGTTCGCCCGGCACTTCGACGAGTGCGCCACGGCGTTCAGCGACGAGATGGGTTACGACCTGCGGGCCGAGATCTTCGACGGCGTCGGGCGCAACCTCGAACACACCGACCGCGCCCAGCCCGCGCTGTTCACCGTCGAATACGCGTTGGCCAAGCTGATCCAGTCCTACGGCGTGACACCGGCGGTCATGGCCGGGCACAGCATCGGCGAATATCCGGCGGCCACGCTGGCCGGGGTGTTCGACCTCGACACCGCGGTCAAGGTGGTCTCGATGCGCGCGCGGCTCATGCACGCCGCGCCCCGCGGTGTCATGGTGGCCGTGCCGCTCAGCGTCGACGCCGTCGCCGAGCACCTGACCGGCGATGTCGACGTCGCGACCGTCAACGATCCGGGTAGCTGCGTGGTCGCCGGTAGCGAGGAGGCCATCCGCACGTTCCAAGCCGCGCTGGCCACGGCAGGGGTGGCCGCACGGCGCGTGCGCACCTCGCACGCCTTCCATTCCCGGCTGATGGACCAGGTGGTGGCCGAGTTCACCGCGTTCATGTCCCGCATGACGCTGCACGAACCCCAGATCCCGTTGCTGTCCAACATCACCGGCACCACGATGTCGGCGGCCGAGGCGACCAACCCGGCCACCTGGGCGCGCCAGATCCGGGCCACCGTCCGCTTCGCCGACGAGCTGGGAGTGCTCCTGGGTGAGCCGAACCGGGTGCTCGTCGAGGTGGGGCCGGGCGGCACGCTGACCTCGTCGGCGGGACGTCATCCCGCCTGGACCGACCGTCACCGGGCGGTTCGCCTCATGCGGCATCAGGCCCAGAACCGGGGTGACCACGACACGTTCCTGCTGGCACTGGGCCAGCTGTGGGCGGCCGGCGTGCCGGTCGACTGGGAAAGCATCTGGAACCGCAACGCCCCCGACCCGACTCAGCAGCGCAGCCTGGTGAGCCTGCCCGGCTATCCGTTCGCCAAGCAGCGGCACTGGGTCGAGCACAACCCGAAGGCGGCGTGGGGCTCGGCCGGCTCGGCCGCCGGTCAGGGGGTCGCCGATCCGGTGGCCGGCGCGGCCGGCGCCGTCACCGCGGGTGGCAAGTCCACGGTGGAGATGTCCCTGCAGGGCATCTGGTCGCAGTGCCTGGGGCTGCCCGACATCGACCCCAACGCCAACTTCTTCGAGCTGGGCGGCGACTCGCTGATCGCGATCAGCGTCGCGATGACCGCCGGACA
>MDTD01041834.1_pt1 | contig 31659 bp, 16 predicted proteins | sample 811221 | NCBI WGS metagenome assembly MDTD01 (sample SAMN05326646, study PRJNA326480) | marine metagenome | isolation source: seawater | place: Pacific Ocean: South West | collected 2011
ACGATTGCATCTCACACGGCTCCAACGAAGGGGTCGAAGCCGCACTGAACCTCAACGAGCCTGGTGACTTGGCCATGGAGCAAAGCCCTTCACACTTCTCCATCGAGATCGCGGAGACGCCTTTCTCAGACGCCGGTGAAATGACCCTGGGCTTTTGGATCGAGATCGATCAAGCTGCCACCGAAGGCCAAAACCGTCAGATCGTCAGCGTGAATGGCGATGAAGCGGGGGGCTTTGCCATCGACTACAAAAAGTTGCCATCAGGACAGATAGAATTTCAACTGATACTCAATGACGGCCCATCAATGCTCACCTATCTATCCCATACAACCTCACCTCAAGGCCCCATCCACGTGGCCTTGGCCATGGACAGGCAGTTGGTCGGTAGCGGGGGCGCGTTGGAAGATGGCTCTCTTTACTTTTGGATTAACGGAGAAAAAGTGAGTACGCCCGGATCCACCAATAACCTATGGGGCTCGTGGGTCACGAACGCAACCACGTGGACCCACCTTATTTTTGGGGAAAGTGAGGTCTCTGGTGTCGCTCCAAACTTTAAGCTGGACAACATACGTATCATGAATGGCGCGCTTCACCTGGATACCGAATGGGTCTTGCAAAACTTCGCGCATGATATGGATTGGGAATATCAAGAGTGCAATGACGAGCCCATGAATGAAAACGACTCATGCACCTCTACAGATTTAGACACTTACCCCAACCTCGTGGCCTATACGTTCACCGGGGAGGTTCAAGACGAATCAAGCCTGGGCACCTTTGAAGAATCCGGCACCTTCGACAACATCGGCGAATGGTGCGCTACGGGCAGTTTCTCACGCGCCCGTTTGGTGGAGAACATGGAAGTCTCCGGCAAAGAGCCCACCGGCGCCTTTTTCTCCGGGCCCTTCACCTCCATGGACTTGAGCAGTCTAAACCTCAGCGGCACCGAATATTTGGTCGCCCAAATGTCCTCCAACGATCCCACCAGTGTTTTTGAGGTGAATGATTTAGGCTACCAGCACAACGCCACCCATTCAAACCCAGAGATATTGGTGGCCCTCATTAATCCATCCACCATGGGGCTGGAACACCAGGGGCTCGAACACCATTTGAGTTTAAATTGTGACAACACAACCAACCAATCGTTCAGACTTAAACAAATGGTCACCCACCAAAACCGCATCTACCTCAATGTGGAATTTACGAAGGTACGCAGAACCCTTGTTACATGTTCAGCTTCCACCGACGGTAACGCTACAGCGAGCCGCTCCTGGCCGTTTATTGACGATCCCGGCACGGATCGTAAAGAATTCATCCTCGCCGCAAAAATTACCATGGCCGGAGATGGCACGGCCAGTTGGGCCCTTAATTTTATCGCTGACGATGGTTTTAATATTCAAGACATGGCAGGCGGATTAGACGAAGCGAACATGCCTGTAATTTATTACACCCAAATCAACACCAAAGCATTCCTCAAATACATCAAAGTCCCTTTCGATAATCACCAGATTCTGCAAATTGATCAGGGCATCGGTGACGTGAACCACACGGCCATTGATGTGCACGACAAGGAAATCTTTTGGGCCTATACAAAGCCAGATTCAGGGTCGACAGAGCAACGCACCTATATCGAAAAATGTGAACCCATTACCCCTCCCCCTGCTGGAAATCCTCCCTGGAATTGCAGCGATCCCCAAATATTAGATGCTGACATCGACGGTGATACCTCAAATATCGCACTCAAAGATCTTCAAATCAAAGCCAATGGCGGTGAAGTACGCTCCATCGCAATGGCATTTGTGAGTGAACTAGGTGGGGAAACTCACCATGTCATCAATATTTACGATCCCAACGACAATGCGGGCCAGTCTCAGATTTTAAGCCACAAGGTAACCATCGATGACGGAATTTCCGACAACAGTTTCTTTCGAATCAAACCCGGTTCAGGTCATCAAATTGTGGTGGGAACGCTCACGTACGATGATGCAACGGAACGCGTGTTTGACGTGCAAGAAATCGAAGTGACCGATACCAATGATATTAATATGCGTCCGGCCATCGAAGTGGAAATACCCAATCCCAACGATTCGGCCCAACTAAATCTGGGGTACATTCCACTGCCCAGTGAACCTGCCTTATTAAGCATTGGGGTGATCACGGGCACCGGGACGCAAAGCCTCGGCGAAGAGTATCTGCTCGTTCATGCTGATGATGAATCGGGTGATAGCCACACCACGTCTTACACCCTGGACCAGGCAACCACCGTGTCCAATAATCACGGGTTTTTGTTGGTGGGCGAAACAGAATAGGGCTCGCCGACCCAAACATCATTTCCGGTCCAAAGGTCGGCCTGAGCATTAGCGATGATCTGCAAAATGTGCGCAGACACCCAGCGCCAAAGACTGCCTAAGGCTCTGTTTTAAAAGGTTTTTTATCAACCCTTGCGGGTCCCCAACAGACTGTGGTCCCGCAAGTGGGCCCAAGCTCGATTCTCGATCACTTTTGCGCTACTTTATCTTTGAATTAATGACAGACATCCTAAAGCTTCGCTTTGGGACCGCTTGAGGGCATTGCTTTGATATTTAGAATGATTTTGGTTTTGGCTGGCCTGGTTTTATGGAGCGGTTGCTTCCAAAACCTCAGACCGCAATTGGGGCAAGGGTGCGATGCTGACGCCAGCGAGAACACCTGTGGTGATGGCTACCAATGCGTTTTTATCGATAGCTTACAGGACGGGCGCTGTGTTCCTCAGAGCCAAGACGCCCAAGACATCAACGAAGCATTCAGCGAAGCACTGGACGGCACTTCAGATGGCAAAGAGACAGCGGATGCGGGCGGCGCCGATGGTTCTGGCGAAGGTCAAAGCGATGGCACCCCAGTGGCGGACGCAGGCAGCGCCGATGGTTCTGGTGAAGGTCAAAGCGATGGCATCCCAGTGGCCGATGCAGGCAGCGCCGATGGTTCTGGTGAAGGTCAAAGCGATGGCACCTCAGTGGCCGATGCAGGCAGCGCCGATGGCTCTGGCGAAGGTCAAAGCGATGGCACCCCAGTGGCGGATGCGGGCAGCGCGGATGGTGCTGGCGACGGGGCTGAAACACCAGACGCCGGTGTCGGTTGTCCGGCCTGCGCGGCCCATGAGGTTTGCGATCCCGACACCAACACGTGCGTGGACTGCCTTAGCAATTCCGAATGTAGCGACGCAGACGTGTGTGACACCGAGGCAAAAACCTGTGTCGAATGTCTCAGCAATGACAACTGCCCGGCCAACCAAGTATGCAACACAACTGAGCAGGCGTGCGTGAACTGTTTTGATTCGATGCATTGTGGCGATAACGAAACTTGCAACATGGACTCGTTCGTCTGTGAATGTGCGGCCGGATATGATGACGAAGAAGAAGGACTGGGCTGCCAAGACGTGAACGAATGTGAAGAAGAGGAACCTTGTTTTGATGATCAGGAAAACCCGCCAACCTGTATCAATACCATTGGTGGTTATGAGTGTAGGTCATGTGACAACGGTTATGTCGTGCCTGATTCGGGCATCGGGGCCTGTGAACCTGCCCCCTTCCCAAGCAACGCCGACTGTACAGAGACGGACCAGGCCGTCACTTGCACATGCATCACAGGCTATACCGGCAACTTGGTCTGGAACTCAAGCTCGGCACAATGGAACGACAGCTGCTCTGAGGCGACCCACCCTGCAAACACCGAATGCATGTCCACAAACTCCAGTGGAGAGATCGGTTGCGTTTGCGCTGAGGGCTATTCTGGTGCTGTCACCTGGAACGCGGGGTCCTCGTCGTGGAACAGCACTTGTGCCCTCGCAGCAGTAGTTCCAACCTGCGCACCCAGCGAACCCAATATTGACGACGATGTAACGTGCACATGGGACGCCGCATCCGCCAGTGCAGGCATCAGCTACAAGTATCGTTACCTGTCCACGCAAAGCTTCACTGAAATCACTGCCTCGACCGTGACCATACTGGGCGGCACCATTGACGAGGCTGCTGCCACCGCGGGCAATCTTGAATTTTGCGTTTTCGCGGTGAAAGGCGGAACCCAAAGCCCCAGCCGCTGCGTCGACCTCAATTATATCGTCGATCACAGCCACGATGACGACCATGATTTCAATTATCCCTGCCTCGACAACGGCCAACGGCTGCGACTCACCGGCGGTCACACACTCACCACCCCCGCGGACATGCTGAACCAAAAAGACGAATTACAAATTCAATTTGCCATTCAGTTCACAGACGACAGCTTGCCTGAGAATGGACAGACCGTGTTAACCATCAAAGGGACACCATCCGGCCAAACCACCCAACAGACCTACATGCTAAAGGCCAAATCTGTTTTGAATGACGGCACCACCACCACCCAATGGAGCCTTGAAGGCAGCGGCAATACGATGAGTATCACTCTGGACGCAAAACCTTCAACATGGCAAGACGTCACCATCAGCCAAAGCAGCCAATCTCACTGGACGGTGAGCGTCAAATCACTCTCGGACCCCGCCGTTACGGCATCCGAACATACCGGCACACTTTCGCTGCTTTCAAACGTCCAACTCACCATGGGGGCGGCCTCTAACGGCGGCAGCACTTCCCAGTTTTTTCTCAACTATTTATTTATTGATGAAATCACCGGCGCCGGGGCATCTCTCGAGGAGATTGCCAGCTATGTTTTCGATGCGCCTGTAGAAATGGAAGGGGAAGAATTTTTTGCATTCGGCGAGGACGAATCCACGCCCGCCTTGACTGCTAACAGTGGGATCGATTTTGAAGTGGTTTGCTGCGAAATTGAAGATGCAAGCACCACTCAGAACAAAGCCCTCAGCTTCGAAAACCCTTACGCCCTTTTGGACCTGCAAACCACGGCGCTCATTCCCGTCTCCAATGGCTTTACCATGTCTTTTGTATTTCAACCCAACCCAGAGGAATTCGACGGCGAGGAACCCAGACAAATTTTTGCCACCACCGAGGCAGAAGGCGATACCCCCCAGCTCAGCCTAAAGTGGCAACCCATAGAAGGGACCCATTACAAAATAGTTGCTGGGCTCGAGTGGGAAGACGAAACGGTTGCTTGTGGCAGCTCCAGTTTTATCATCAATCAAGCCATGGCAAGCTCCCCAATTCGACTCACCTTTAGCTATGGTGAAGACCCTGAAAGCGGTAAATTTAAATGGCAGTTACGACGTAACACCCAAATCGTGTCTGCCATTTGCGACAACGAAGTAGATCTCGATATGGATGTGAGCATCGAGCACGCCGTCTTTGGTAACAATGAAGATGGTCCCTCTCACTTCCTTTTAGACACGCTCAGGGTTTACAACAGCCGGTACGATCTAACGACGTTCGGAGACATGAACGCTCAGGGCGATGGCTTTCACCCGCAGTGTTTCCACGGTCACGAAAACGATTGTCCCGTGGGCTTTCCATCCCCCGTCCTTTTCACAGACTTCGATGGCGTCACACCACAAGAAGGCGTTTGTGGCTTTCGCATCGAAACGGTGAATCTCCCCAGCAACGCCTCTCGTCTGGGCTACGGCGTCAATGTCATTGACGGCCCCACTTGGGGTCAGCCAGGCCCGGGCGATGGCCCGCCAGGGTTCACCACCCCCCAAACCGTAGGCGGGCAGATCACCGACACATTTGTGGCGCGCATTCCGAGCGGTGCAGATAAAGACACCCACCTGGCCTGGGGCCTCAATGTCGCTGAACACCCAGTCGCACAAGCCTGCACCGGCGGCGACTGTGAGAGCATTGGGTACTTCCCAGGCATCGGCAACAAAAACGGAAACGATGACGATTTGATCATTGCCAGGGTCAGTCGAGATTTCGCAGAAAAGACCTTTCACTACACAGAATGCGATGTCGGGATGTCTGCCCAAATTCTCGACCTGGCGGCAAACACCCACACCATCTTTGCCGTGGTCCAAATTAAAAGTCAGAGCAGCGGGGGCAGCTCTCAATTTTGTCAGATTTTTAATGACGACGGCAGCACGGACAGCCCATACTCGCTCTACCAAGGATACCACCTGCTGGCCGTCTCTAATTCAGGAACAGTCACCATCGCCAATATCAACAATCTCATTGAGGGTATCAACGGACTAGAAGGTGCCCAATTGGCCACACACAACGAGAGGATTATTGCTGCCCTTCACACATCGAATGTGGGTGGGCATCTGTTGATCTCTCAAGGCGATGACTATGCAAGCTACATCCACCAAACCTTAAATGAAACCAACACTGAGGAAGAGACGCTGCCACCAGTGCCCACCCAGATTGCGGTGGCCGGCAATCAAATGTGGCTGGCCGGTTTGCTGGGCACCAGTGAAGGCAACTACACAGGAAAATTTGTTCGACGATATGATATTACGCAAATTGAAGACCCGGACTTTTCACACAATTTTGCCATTAACAACGTCTCTGATACTCCCAAAGCATTGGTGGCCGTTAATGAAGACACCGCTTTTCTGGCCACAGTCACGGGCGGGCAACAGCTCAAACTTGGAGCTGTGAAAATCCAAGAGGACAATTACCAACCCATTGCCATTAACGCAGGAGATACTCCTATTTTCCACCTCCGGGATATGCAATGGAACCCCAACGAAAGCAGGCTGCACCTTGCGCATTTTACCAATGACTACGGTAAGCTCATGCTCGCCTCTTTACACGTCCCTGAAAATCTAAACCTCCCAGGGCAGGTCTTAATGGGCTCTATAGAGATGGTGGTGGGTGGCGCCGGCGACAACACACCCGTGCGCATGTGCATGGCGGCAGATGAAAACGACGAAATGAGTCCGGTCGTCACCTTCACCTACACCGGTAGCAACACCACGGTTCAGGGGATAGCCGAAGACGACATTGATAGCGTGACAACTGGGGACGAACACGCGCTCATCGTTCACTAAAAAGGCAGCAAATGTTTCACCCGTGACAAAGGTGCAGAAAAATGTCCCTTTGGTTTTTTGTGATCTTCTTTTTCTTGTTTCTTTTTGAGCAACAGATTGAGCGCCCGATCCACCAAGGGCGTCTTGTCGTTTTTTTGCGCGACTCGGTTCCGACCCAAAAAACTCGCGGTGTGTTTTGATTTCGACATGAGATCATCCATTCATTTTTACATGCCCGCAACATAGGGGCTTCGGGCCGAAAAGGCCGGTAAAAAAACAGATCATCGGTCGATCGGCTTACTGAACAGGCTTTAGTCGAGCTGTACCCAAACCTCATTCAATGGCTTTTTGGGGGGAGACGGCACCTTGGCTGGATAGCCCGCCTTGAGAAACCCCACGAGCTCTTCTTGGGCTGGATCGATACCCAAAACCTCGTAGGTTTGCTCGTGACGGGTGATTTTCCCGGTGCTCCATTGGGCCCCCACCCCTTCGGCCCACAAAGATAACACCCAGTTATGAATGGCACTGGTGGTGGCCGCATAATCCTCTTTTTCTCTAAATGCATCTTCCGCAGATCGCGCACTGGTCACCGCCACCAAAACGGGCACGTCACGAATTTTGCCAATGGCTTTGGCCACCCCTTTTTCCAGCTGCGCGGGGGGCAACCCAGCGGCCTTTTGTTCCGCCAATGAGGTAGTCAAAGGTAGGAGTTTTTCTCGAATTTGAGGGCCCAGTTCGTAAAACCGCCAAGGGTTTGTGTGTTTGTGACAAGGCGCCCAACGGGCAGCTTCAAAAGCGGCCTCCAGAACCGATGCAGGGACTTCACGATCTTCAAAACGGTAGACCGTGCGGCGTGACAATAGGGCTTCTTGCAGATTCATGGCCAAACAACCTTTCCAATGCTAAATCAAGGGCTCTTATAACGAAGGTACATTCCAATGAACAACATCTATGAATTAGAATTTAATGATCTGCAAGGCAACACGTTTTCCATGCGCGAGTTTGAAGGCAAAGTTCTCCTCGTGGTCAACACCGCCAGTCAATGTGGCCTCACCCCGCACTATAAAGGCCTTCAACAACTTCATGACCAATTTTCCAGCCAAGGTTTTTCGGTGGTGGGGTTTCCGTGCAACCAATTTGGCGGGCAAGAACCTGGAGCGGCCCAGGAGATTGCCGAATTCTGCACCACCCGTTTTGGGGTAACCTTTCCCATGCACGAAAAAATAAAAGTCAACGGGCCTCAAACCCACCCCTTGTTTGAAAAACTTAAAAAAGACGCCCCCGGATTGCTGGGCACTCAAAAAATAAAGTGGAATTTCACCAAGTTTCTCATCGATAAACAGGGCCAAACCATCAAACGTTTTGGCCCCAAAACCAAACCTGCTAACATCGCGGAGCACATTCAGTTATTACTCAAATAACGCGAGGCTCTCTATGCGACACGCAGCCCCCCTTTCCCCTTCATTCCGTTTCCTTCCCGCTTTTTTCTTGGTCGCACTGACCCTCCTGGGCTGCCCGCACGAAGAAGTCAAACCAGACGACAGTCCCCAACCCGATCCATGTGCCGAACTCACCTGCGGCGCCAATGCGGTCTGCCAAGAGATTGCCGGCACGGCCTCCTGCGCTTGCACCACCGGCTATGAAGATTGCAATGGTGTTTGTATCGCCACGGGCGCTCCTTGTGGCCAAAACGCTGCCACCGATGGAGGCACCCCAACCGCTCCGCCCACCGCTTCCGATGGGGGTACGACCCCCGGACCCATTGGAGCCACCGACGCGGGCTTTGTGGCGGGGGTATGCGAACCCGGCGATAAAATCTGTGTGGGCCCCAGCGTTTACACCTGTGCCAGCGACGGCTCTGGCCACGCCTTCACCGAGTTATGTATGGATCAGTGCGTCAATGGCGCGTGCACCGCTCCCTGTGGCGCAGACAACGATAAAGTCTCTTACTTGGGTTGCTCCTTTTGGGCCACCCGCTTGGAAAACTCCGATCTCACCGGCGATGGCGCCTATTTTTCCTTGAGCATTTCATCCCAGGGTAACTTACCCATTGATGTCACCATCACCGATGCCGATAACAATGCCGTCACGGCCACCTGTAACATCACCCCGGCTGACGGTGGGGTCATCGAAGAAGACTGTGAAGAATTAGTGGTGCAACCCGGTGGCCTGCTCTCGGTGAACTTGAGTGACCTGGGGCAAGTGGAAGGCACGGGCATCTCCCGTAAAGCCTATCGCATCAACACCACGGGCAAGGTGAGTGTGCACCAATTCAACCCCGTCAACAACCTCGAAACCCATTCAAGTGATGCCACCTTATTGTTGCCGGCTTCCGCGCTGGGCACCGAGTACCGGTTTGTGGGCTGGCCCAGTGAAGAGGTGAGGCTCAGGGCCGGTTTCAACCCTCCGCCTTGCGATGACAACACTTCTTGCGGTGGTGGGGACTTTGTGTGTGGTGACAATGGGTATTGCTTGGTGCAAACATTTAACCGTACGGCCATGAGTGTTATTGCCACCGGCGAAGGCTCGAGCACCATCACCATCGATTCGCCCGTTACGTTTATGGTAGCCGACGACGAAGGCTTAGAAGCTGTTTATCTATCGGGTTCCGATTATAACTTCACGCTCAATCAAGGGGACATTCTCACCATCGCCACTGAAAAGCAGCACGGCGCCGACTTGTCCGGCCTGTTCGTCACCGCCAGCCAAAAAATAGCCGTGTTCTCTAGTAACCCTTGTGCCATGATTCCCCACAGCACCTATGCATGCGATCACATTGAACAGCAGCTGCCCCCACTGAATACCTGGGGGAACAACTACGTCATCGCCAAGTTCACCCCCCGAGGGACCGAGCCAGATATTTGGCGTGTGGTGGCCAGCAGCAATGGCACCACCCTCACCAGTGTTCCCGCCATTAGCGCCCTTGACGGCGTTACTTTAGGGGCGGGTGATAGCGTGCAATTTGAAGCAGATCACAACTTCACCCTCCAGGCCTCCAGTCCGGTGGCGGTGGCCCAGTTCATGGTTGGCTCCGACTATCCAGGCGGAAACAACGGCTGCGGTGGCGCGTTTGAAACATCCTTCCCACCCCAATCCGCCTCGGACCGCACCAACTGCGACATTCCCATTCACAGCACTTGCAACCAAGCCATCGGTGACCCTGCCTTTTTACTCAACGTCCCCACCGACCAATACCGAAAAGATTACACCTTGTTGGTCCCGTTTGATTACCTCGAAAACTACGTGAGTGCATTGATGCCCACCGGTATCGGGCTGAGCGTTGAAGACACCCCCATTGATGAAGCGGTCACAACCTCCCAAAACGGCGCCACAGTGATTTCTTCAACTGAAATTGAAGGCACGGACTGGCGTGTGGTCACCCTGAGCTTAGGGTCGGGCGTCCACCGCATCAGCGCTGCCGATGAATTTGGCCTCATCGCTTACGGCTACGATTGTACGGTGTCTTACGCGTACCCCGGCGGCTTAAACCTCACGTCCGAGTAAATACCGGCCTACCATTTACGAAAATTGAGAGCACCCACCAGTTTGTTTTTGGTGGACTCTAATTTTTCGAGTGCGCCCATGGCCTTGTCGCCGTACTTGTTGATGAAGCTCATCACCACGTCGTCATCGTCTTCGCCTACCTTAGACAGATCTGGAACTTCCCCTGAGGGCGAATACATGCCTTCCATGACTTTGCGAACACTGTGCTGCACCAAGCCTTTCACCGGCACTTTGGCCATTAAACCATACATGGCGGCCTCCCCTTCGTTTTTCAACTCTGGGTGGGCGCGCACGTGATCCACGGCCTCTTGGAGGTCGGCGAGGTATTCGGGCACGGCACTTTTATTGTGTGCGTTCACCGTGCAATGGACACAAGCCGGGTTTTGCTGGCGGTCGGTGTTCCAACCTTTTTCGGCCATTTGATCCGCCACGGCATAAAGATCAATGCTCTCATCGTCAGAAGCCCAAGTGCAAACGGTGGAATTGAGTTGGCCCAAAACCTTGAGCCCTTCGATCTTCGCCACCCCTTCGCGCATCATTCGGGTGGCCTCCAAGGCTTCGGCGGCCAACCCCATATAACCATCTTCGCCCATGGCGCGCATGGCAGCCCAAGCCGCCGCGATGCTTCCCCCTGGACGGGTGCCAGGCATGGATGGCGATGCATAGACGCCACCGCACCATTTGGTCTCCACAAAAAACTGGTGCTTCATGTATTCCATGTCGCGGTAGGTGATCACCGACGCGCCTTTGGCGGCATAACCATATTTATGGACGTCAGCAGAAATAGAGGTCACCCCCGGAACGCGGTAATCCCACGCTGGAAGTGGCACGCCCAGTTTTTCGAGCCAGGGCAACATGAAACCGCCAAAGCAAGCGTCCACGTGAAAAGGAATGTTTTTTGATTTGGCAATGGCGCCCAACTCTTCGATGGGGTCGATCACCCCGTGTGGGTATTGGGGCGCAGAAGCCGCGATCATGATGGTGTTAGGCCCAATGGCCTTTTTCATGGCTTTCACATCCGCCCGGTAATCATCCCCAAATGGGACCACCTTGGTTTTGATGCCGAAATAATGAGCCGCCTTATAAAAAGCCACGTGCAAGGTCGATGGAATCACCATTTCAGGGCGCAGAATCCAAGGTTTCTTTTTGCGGGCCCGGTCTCGATAGGCCTTCACCGCCATCAGAATGCTCTCGGTCCCGCCAGAGGTCATGGTGCCCACCGCGGTGTCCGGGCCATGCAACATGCTGCAAGTCATTTGGACCACTTCGCTCTCGAATTGCTTCAAACTTTTGAAAGCCATGGGGTTGAGCGCATTCTCCGAAAAGAACAAATTATGCGCCTTTTTGAGGAAGTCGTAATGCTCTTGTCCGGCGTAATACACCAAAGACCAGGTTTTACCGGCCTTCCAGTCGGCATCGCCCGACCTGAAACTTTGCATTTGCTCCAACAGAGCCTCTTTATCTTCACCTTGGGCGGGAATTTGAACACGATCCATTATTTTCTATCCTTATAATTGCTGTCATTCCTTTTAACTGGGCCGGCCCTGCACCTCAACCTCTGGATTATGAACGGAGCCTTTTTCAATCGGTCACTGCTTCTGATAGGGTTTTTAGGAAAAGAGGTGCACCATGGGCATGATGTATGTAACGACCTATACCGTTTTTTTCCTGACCGGCGCGTTTTTAGGAACGGTCTTATGCTCCTTATTTCTCAAACCCAAATTGGCACTCATTTGTGGTTCTCCTGTAGGTTTGGCCACCATTTGGCTCTATCATTCAGGGCTCACCGAAGAGAAGCTCGACGGCACCTTCGTTTGGTGGGGCTTCAACCTAGATGCCAGCGGTCTCATGGTCGCCTATTTTGGTCCCGCACTGATCTTGGGGCTGATCTTCTACGCGCGTTTCCGCACTTTCTTTATGAATTCAAGTGAGCCAGATCACAGCTCCTGAAATCTAAGCGAAAAAGCCCTCTCTGCTTCGAATTTTAAGGGTCAGGCCATCAAAGTGGCGTTCGATGCCCCAAGCGCATCCTTGGGGTGATCCACGACCAGCCCGCAGCCTATTAAATTTATTCGCCAATAAATACAAATACTTGTGATTCATGTCCCCACTTTGCCACCACTGGGGGAGACCTGTCCCTAATGTAGGTGGATGAAGGGAAATAGGCGCTAAAAATTTGGATGTGTCACATCTGGCCCCTATGTTCGGTTCATCACCAGGAGGACAAATGGCACACACAGTTTTACCGCAGGCAATCGAACAAGCACTCGAACTTTTCCTAGACCATCAAGAATTGCATCCCAACGAACGGTTCGATCTGCCCACCCTCAAAGAGCGCTTTCGAATCAAAGCCAGCCAAAGCCATTTAGAACCTGAAGAAGCCGGTTCCCCCTTCGAAGAACATCACTACGCCAGCCTCAGAAACGCGTATGGCCTTTTGAAAGAGTGGATCACCCTCAAAGGCCCCATCACCCACACTCAGATGAACCCGTCCCCCGTCCACCCCAACATTCCAGGAGAAATCAACATGACCCTCAAACCCAAATCCAAATGGCGTCTCGGACTTCCCAATCGCAAATTAAAAACGGGTGAGTATTTGTTTTACTCCGGACAGATCTCCTGTGGCGACTTGCTCGAGGCAGTGGCCTGGCAAGACAACCAACATCAAAAGTCGGGCTCCTTCGCGGTGGAAATGGGTTACATGAAAGAGAAAGATCGTGCTTTGGTCTTACAAAACAAAAAGAAAAGCGAGCCCTATTACGCCGCTGCCATTCGATTGGGCGTCTTGTCTGCCACCCAACGAAACTGGTTGCTGTTTAAACAACGACGCCAAAAGCAACCCATTGGTGAATATTTTGTGGAGAAAAACATTTTGTCTTCGCAAGCCATTGGGCGCGCACTGGTAGAGAAGCGCTCCCACAACCAAAACGCAGCTTAATCTTCGTCCACACAGGTTTCGGGCACACACCCTTTGCTGGCATTGGGGTCTTCGGGGTCTTCCCGACAAATGGCCCCCGTGCCACAATCGGCATCAACGGAGCACGGTCGCGTGCAAAAGGCGAGTTCGGTGGTGCTCGAAAAATCAACGGTGCACATGGCGGCCTGGGTGAGCAAATCAAAGTCGGCACATTCATAACCGCCCTTGGTACAGGGTTGCCCCACCCCAATTTCGTTGCCACATTCCGGCAAACAGGGGTCGTTCGGGGCCGGATAATTCCCCACACAAACCAGACCAGCATCCGGCGACGGTTGAACAAACACCTGTCGGGTGTCCAAACACCCCGCCCACAACAGGGTCACCATGATCAATTGAATAAATGGCATCACTTGATGGTCTCATCCTTGTTTTCGGCCGAAAAGCCATCGTAAAAATAAATGACCCCGTTCGTAAAGAGGTAAACGTGTTCAAATTGCTCTTGGTACTGGCATGGATGTTGCCCATGGTGGCCCATGCCAAACAACCCGTTGAATTAAAGGCCGAAGTCTTGGGTTTTGCCGCCTTGCCCGCCGACACGTTCCAAATGCCCCCCAAAGACGCGCCGGCCTATTTTCAAACCTCCGGCCGTTATGCCAATCCGCCCTATGAAAAACTCAAAGCAGGCGCCAAGGACAACGCCATTTCTTTTTTATCGACGGGCATCAACCCGCGCCCCACCGGTTGGAAGTTGCCTTTGTCGGGCCAGCCCATTCAAGGCTTCTCGGGCGTAGTGGCCATCGACAAAAACAATTTCTGGGTCATCGTAGACAATGGTTTTGGTTTTAAAAACAATTCCCACGATGCATTGCTTAAAATTCATCAAGTACGCATCGACTGGGTTCGAAGTGAGTTAACCGTCACCCAAACCATTTTTATCCACGACCGGAACCATGTGGTCCCTTTTCCCATTGCCCTTGAAACCGATCCGAGCCGTTATCTCACCGGCGCTGATTTTGACCCCGAAAGCCTTCAAGTGACCGCGACAGGGTTTTATCTGGGCGATGAATTTGGTCCTTACCTTTTACATGTTGCCAAAGATGGGGCCTTGTTGGCCGTGCATGATCTCAAGATAAACAACCAACATTATTTTTCGGTGGACCATCCATCAAAACCAACGCCGAGCAAACCCGATGGCGCCCCCACCGCAGCCATCGCCCGCAGCCGAGGCTTTGAAGGCATGGCCGCATCACCCGACCAAAAATACCTCTACCCACTTTTGGAAGGCCCCATTTACAACGTCCACAAAGAAAAATGGGAGGGCCATCAAGGCAAAAACAGCCTCACCATTTTTCAGTTCGATACTGCGCAACAACAATTCACCACCCGTCGATGGCGCTACGTTTTAGAAAACAAAAAACACAACATTGGTGATTTCAACTTCATGAACGATCGCTACGCATGGGTGATCGAACGGGACAATCGCGAGGGTGACCCCTTTAAACGATGTGCGAAGCGACCGCGCTCCAACTGTTTTGATGCGCCGGCTGATTTTAAACGGTTGTATTTAGTGGATCTCAACCCCAGCAATAAAACCCAAAATGAAGCGCGCAAACTGGCCTATGTTGATCTCATGAACATCGCCGACAAAAGCAATAAATCAGGGCACGCCCACCGCGGTGTGTTCAATATGCCTTTTTTCACCATCGAAAGCGTCGATGCCATCGCTAAAGATCAAGTGGTGGTGGGTAACGACAACAATCTTCCCTTCTCTTCGGGGCGCACCCCGATGAAAAATGACGATAATGAATTCGTGTGGCTCAAGATTAAAGGTCTACACACAGTTTTAAAATAGAGGGCCAAATGGCACAAAAAACAAAAATGAATTGGTTATTTTTACGCGGCCTTACCCGAGAAATGGGTCACTGGGGCAATGCTTTTGAGGTTTTCGAACAAGCGAACCCTGGCATGAAAGTTCATGGCCTTGACTACCCAGGCATCGGTACCGAACGCGAAAGACAAAGCCCGGTGACCGTTCACGGTATCATGCAAGATTTGCGATCGCGCTTTCAAATTCTAAAACAACACCACCCTGATCGCTGGGGTATCTTGGCCATTTCCTTAGGCGGCATGGTGACCATGGAATGGATTCATCATTATCCAGAAGACTTCGGTCACGCGGTCATCATTAATTCCAGTGCCCGAAACGTCGCCACCCCTTTTCAACGCTTCAATCCCGCAACCTTGGCCACCTACATCCAAAAGGTAAACGAGTTTCGCTCGGGAGAAGTGGAGCGAACCGTACTCAACTCGGTGTGCAACCTATCGGTCACCGAAGAACTCGTGGCTGAGTGGCGGGATATTGCCATTTTAAGACCACTCAAAAAACGAACGATGATCACTCAGATCATGGCGGGCGCACAATACGAAGCCCCTCCACACGTCACCGTTCCCACGTTGATTATCGGCTGCCCCAAAGACCGGTTGGTGTCGGTGAAATGTTCCGAAGGGCTGGCCAAACGGCTCAACGTGCCAATCATCTATCACCCTGAAGCCGGACACGATTTAAGCACCGACGACGCCCAGTGGATGGCAGAAAAGGTCGGCGCCTGGGTGACCACGGGCGAAGTCCCCCACGTTTAATTCAACGACTCCCACCACCTCGTTTGCGCAGCGGGATTGGGCAACAGCACCACTTCACCCAACCGCGGGGTCAAAACCGGCACACTGTCTTCAGTTTGATGGGCCAAGATACGTCGAACCGGCTCATCCCAATCGTGCAGGGCCAATTCAAACATGCCCCAGTGCACGGGGAAATGATATTTGGCCTTTAGTTCTTTGGCCGCCGTCATGGCTTCTTCGGGCATCATGTGAACTTCGCGCCACTTTTGATTGTATTGACCGCTGTCTAAAAACACCACGTCAAAGGGGCCCATCTTATCGCCAATGGTTTTAAAATGGGTGTCGTAACCTGAATCGCCGCTAAAGTAGACCTTGTGGTTGTCACTCTGAATCACCCATGAGGCCCACAAGGTTTCATTTTGGTGAATGCCGTCGCGACCTGAAAAATGCTGCGCCGGCGTTGCAGTAAACGTGACTTGTGGAAACACTGCAGCCTCCCACCAATCTTTTTCAACCACGCGATCGGACGAAATGCCCCAACCGGCCAAATGCCCTTTGATGCCTAACGGCACGACAAATTGGGTTTGGTGATCAGAGAAATATTGAACGGTCTTCATATCGAGGTGATCGTAATGGTCGTGGGAAATGAGAATATAATCGATGGGAGGTAAAGACGACAATGGAATGGGCGGCTCTTGAAAGCGCTTCACCGCAAACGAAACCGGGGATGCGGCTTCTGAAAAAATCGGGTCCACCAAGATAACTGCGCCATTCATACTCAACAGAAAACTCGAGTGACCCAACCAAATAATTTTCAGGCCTTCACCTTTGTCTTTGAATGCGTTTAAGTCCGAACGAACCACCGGCATGCGTTGCGGCGGCCGGCCTTGCTCTACCCCCGCCATCCATTCTTTGATGGCATCCCAACTGTAGATGCGTTTGTTCATGGCTTCCATGATGTTCGGAATGCGATTTTGAAACTGCGCTGTTTCGGCATTGTAATTTTTTGAGGAAGTAAAGCGCTTTACGTCTTCATCGGAAGGCCGGGTTCCTAAAGGGGCACAAGCGATGCACAAGAGGAACAGCAAAATGCACCCAGCCTGCTTCTTATAGGAATAAAATATTGAATTCATCTGTTACTCCATTCATAACGAACCTATAACACATAAAGTGGATCCATACTTCCGCTAGTTTGTGAGATCTCCCATGCCTGAACTCCCCGAAGTCGAATCCGCCCGTCAAAAAATCCAAACCGTGGCCAAAGGCCAACGCATTCGCGCCATTCAAACCTTGGGCGATACCATCGTTTTTGAAAATGTGGCCCCCGCCACCTTCGCAAAAAAGCTCAAAGGAAAAAAAGTGCTGCGGGTCCATCGCCACGGAAAATTCTTGTGGTGGGAAATGGATAAACCGCCCCATCCCGTTTTTCATTTGGGCATGACCGGGCATTTCGCCGCTCCCGGCATCGACAACATTGAACTGGAGAGTGGGTTTGATGTGGGTGAACAATGGCCGCCCCGCTTTTGGAAAGTGCACATGGAATTCGACAATGGCAAAAAGCTCGCCATGACCAATGCACGCCGATTTGGACGAATTTTCCTGTACAAAGACCCGCTCACCGAATCGACCATCAGTAAAATGGGCTTTGACCCGCTCACCCAACCCATCACCTCCAAAGAATTTTGCGAAAAAATTAGGAGCAAAAAAGCGGTGCTCAAAGGCCTGCTTTTAAACCAAGCTTTCATCGCCGGGGTCGGCAATTGGATGGCCGATGAAATTTGCTATCAAGCCAAGGTGGCACCGCAACGCAAGTGCAACACCCTCACCCCAAAAGAATCGCAAGCCATCTACAAAGCGCTCATGAAGGTGGTCACCAAAGCCTGCAGCGTGAATGCAGACAAAAAGCGATTTCCCAAATCCTGGCTGTTTCACCACCGCTGGGGCAAAGACGAAACGGCCCAAACCAGCAAAGGCGAAACCATCGCCTTTGACACGGTCGGCGGCCGAACCACCGCTTGGGTACCCACCCGCCAAGTCTAGTCTTTACAGGCGCTTAGAGTATCCGTCACCGCCCAAAATAATATCTGTTCTCTTTGAAAGCCCCGCGTGAATCGTTTACGATTTGCGGTGGTGAACCGATCTTCATTCAGGGGAAATCATGACGATGCTGCGAACACTTCTCTTCCTTTCCTGTGCCTTTACACTCATTGGCTGTCCCGGTGCGCCAGAAGAAGATCCGGTGAAAATCGAAGGCGATGATGCAGGCGAATGCTCGGACGAGGCCGACAACGACAATGATGGTCTCTTTGATTGTGATGATGAAGGCTGCAAAGGATCCCCTGCCTGTAAAGAAGAACCAGCAACCGAAGGCACCGGCGATGGCAACACCGATGGCGCGACTGAAGATGCAGGAAGCAGCGATGGCTCGGGTGAAGGCAACACCGATGGCGCAACTGTAGATGCGGGCAGCAGTGATGGCGCGGGTGAAGGCAATGGCGAAGGCAACACCGATGGCGCAACCGCAGATGCGGGAAGCAGTGATGGCTCGGGTGAGGGCAATGGCGAAGGCAACAACGATGGCGCAACCGAAGATGCGGGAAGCAGTGATGGCGCGGGTGAGGGCAATGGTGAAGGCAACACCGATGGCGCAACCGTAGACGCAGGAAGCAGTGATGGCGCGGGCGATGGCAGCACCGATGGCAACGACGAAGATGACGGCATTCCAGATTATACCTGTGAAGTGGCCACCGATCGCATTGGCGAGCTGCTTTCCTGCGATACCGATCAAAACTGTCCGTGCGGCGCTCATTGTGTGTTCAGCATGTGCTCTTTTGGTTGCCATGAAACGCCATCACTGTGTGAAGATGATAAAACATGTGACTTTTTCGGCCGCTGCAAAGAGAATACCAGCCCCAACAATGCACCGGGTATCAACGCCAAACCGAGGATAGCCGTGCACGTGGCACCTAAAAATTTGTCATTCGTGAATACCGATACAGTTCAAGAACTCTCTTTTAATATCGACAGCGGGGAAGACCCTCAAACAATTCGAATACAAGCCCAGCAGGGGCTGGCCCTTAACTGCGACCCTGATAACAGTGATGCCTGGGAAGAAGAAGCCAGTGCAGATTTCCTCGAACTGAATCACGACCAATTCGGACCCAGCTGTAATGTCGTAATTGACAGTGATAAAAACGTCAAAATCGGCGTCAAAGCCCTCACCTTACCCGCGCGATCGGGTGAACCAGAAGAGGTCGAATCCATCGTTAAGTTGGTCCATATTTTTTCTGAAAATGATCATTTCACCATCCCCACCGCTCTTTATAAACCCGAAACCACCATCCCCGAAACGCTCACAGAAGGCCGCTACCAAGGCTTCTATCATCTTTCGGAATTCGTTGGTTACAACGCAACCGACTGGACTAATTGGCTGAATGAAAGCCCGAATGACACAGTGAAACACCCTCTAATTTTTGATGTTTTTCCAGCCGTGCGCGATTCCGATCTATGGGCTGTTCGCATCACCGATCCTACCCAGTTTCTTTTAGGTAAACACGAACACGTGGGCTACATTTTTCAAGGTGGCCCTTTCCAGTATTTCAATATTCCCGCCAGCGAATACCTGTCATCCATTTTGCCAGGGGGCGGAGACTCTTTTACCCTTTACGCCCAGGGCTACGGTCGCGTTCAGGGTCAAAACGCGCAGAGTATTTCAGGTAACCTCCAAATCCAAATCGACGGAGTGACCGATTCAGACTTTGATGTGCCATACATCGACTGGAGTTACGCCGTGCACCGAACGGGTGATGCAGAAGGCATCGCCCCCACCGCCAATGCGCTCGAAGACGAAGAGCGCCCAGAAAATTTCTACACCCAATTGAGCGGGGACTTACCCTGGGATGCCGTGACCAAAGAGGCCGTACGTGGGTTAGAGGTTGAAAATGATTCCGTCTACTCGGATCTTCGCTTGATGGAGTGGTTTTATAGAGAGTACGATGGCTCGCTTTTTTCTTGTGAGTGGGAAGACGATTTTGACTTTGCCACCTCCTTCGAATGCGGTTGCGGTTTCGCCACTGATAATTCCTTTCCTACTTCGTGCGGTATCCTGGAAGATGCAGGGGCCACCTGCTACCCCACAGGATCCAACTGTGGCAATACAGGAGGTGATTTTGGGTTCGATATCCCAGGCAGCCCACAAACTTGTATGTTTTACACATCAGACCTCCCCATCAATGACGATGGTTACGCAAACAACTCCTCCGAGAAATCATTCCAATGCGCACAGCGCTACATGTGCTTTGCCGGTGAAAATGGTGACCTTGACAGCAGCAACCTCAACAATGTCTTCCACAGCATTTCAGGTGACTTGGAATGCAACGCTGGGCACGCGCAAAGCACATTCCCTATTTTACAAAAAGAAAGTACCGATGAAGTTCTTGATGCGCTTTCTCTCCTGCAAAAATGCCGCGCCGACCTTGCACGCACGCCACCCGACTTGACCGAAGATGATTTTTCTGAGGCGCGCGGGGGACTCTCTGCCGCTGGCACAGAAGGCGCTATGGGTAAAGTCTTTGACAATGCGGGCTGTCTGTCGTTCCCCCGCTTTTATAGAGCGCTTCACTTCGCATCTTTGAATCGTGACTGGTTCTTCATTGGCAATGAGAGCACCTACACCAAGTCTGACAAGCTCTTTGCACGGCTCGTAGGTCAGTGGCTGCAAGTCAACAGCTTCGTGGCCAATGAGACACGCCGGCAGGGTGAACTGGCACAACTTTTTGATGATGACCAAAATGATTTGGAACAAATGGAGGCGACCCTCGATCAGCTCAGTGATGCCATAGGCTTCCTCCTGCACCCCCGAATCGCTCACTCCCTGGCCACACTCTCCACAGGCGCCATTTCGAACGGAGATTATCGCGAAGAATTTATCGTTGCTGTCCCGGTTGGAGAAGACAAAAAAGGCGACGTGGCCATTGGAATTCCCACTCTGATGGTAGAAACCTCGACCGAGATCTTAAAACTATTAGAGTGGTACGCCGACAAAATGCGACGAAAGGCCTACAATGGCGATTACGACCTCACACTTTTACTGGACGCGGTCCATACCACAACCCGTAAAGTACTTTGGGTGGAATACTGGGCCCGATACCTCCACCAGCGCACCTCCAATCCCAGTTGGGGCGAACGGTTTGAAGACGGGTTGCAAAACCAAACGGCCATTTTCCGTCGCATTAACACCATTGTGGAAAGCATTCGGCAGGGTAACAACCCATTGGGCATCGAAGAATCTGATCTGCCATTATATCTCAATTCGCAGACCACTGGCGCCGGACGCCATAAAGCCATGAGCAACTACTTTCTGGCCATAAATTCCAGTGACAATTACAATGCAAGCATCGAAGTCAACCAAGCCATCACAAAAGTGAACGATGCGTTGAACGCGTACCAAGCCCTTCGAGACCGGACCCTTCAAAACTTCGCCACCACCAATGACAACCTTGGCCGGCAAGAAAGCATCAAAAAAGAGTATGGCCAGCGTCTCAGCCAACTGTGTGGCGCAGAACTGGGCACCGCTGAAGAAACATTCACACAAATCACCCAAGCGGGCTTCGAGCATACGAACTGTGTGTTTAAAGATACTGCCGGCTGCACCGTTTCCGAAGATGATTTATTTGAAAAAATGTCACTTTCGGACATCGCATTTGATTTTTGTATGGCCAAAGAAATTCGTCAGCGCACTGCCAATGGTGTGTCCTATGATGACCCTGCATTGAACGATCTCATCGAAGTTCTAGAAGCCAACGAAGTCGCTTACGACACCTTACTCGCCAGTCTTTCCGCATCGAGCAATCGCATGGTCGATCTGGCTTTAACCGAACTGGCTGAAGTGAACGTGATCTCCATTGATAAAAGATCGCTTTTAAAAGCGTCAATCATCAATATCGATCGGGTTCTCCCCGAAATCTACCAACGGGCCCAGGCGAAGTGTCGTTCTGAGTTCCCCGAGGCTCAGACACAGCTGCCCAGCATTGCAGATTTAGAAGACGGCCCCATGAACAAACAAGAATGTTACCGCGCTGGTGCACTGGGACAGATGGCGCTCAGTATTCAAGGTGCGAGTACTGATTTCGAATTGGCCAAAACCCAAATCAATGAACTCACCGATCAATACGACCATGCGGTAACAGGCTGTCTTATGCAGCAGGCCACCACCAATGCTGTTGCCGATGCCAGTGCTGCGCACGCAGAAAAAATGCAAGGATGGCGGGCCGCACAAGGCGTTCTTAATGCGATTGGATCCATCGCTGGGGCCCTGGTGAAGCCCACCCCTGCTGCGATTGTAGGCGGTATCGCCGGTGGGTACAGCGCCATTTTTGGTACACACATGGCCAACCTAGACCAACAACATCAACGCAACATTCAAAATCTCCAAGCACTAGGTGCTCACCAGCTTTGTCTGCACAATGCCAAAGCACACTTGAATGGAATGAAATCTGCTCAACTGCGCATCGAAAAATCGCTCAACCACATAGAGGCGCTTCGTCTCCAATACCGTGGACATCTTGAATCATTCAATCAAATGAAAAAAGAAGGGCAAGCCGCTTTAGCACGGCAAATCGAACGCGAAATGCCAGTGCTCGCCACTGATTTTTGGGCCGAAGACGAAGATAATAAAATTAAACTTGCCATGGCTCAAATGAACCGAGCCCGTCGTGCTGTTTGGTTTGGGTTGCGTGCGGTGGAATATGAGCAGCAAATGACTATCAATAGCTCACACAATGATATCTCCATTCGTGAAAGCATCCTCACCACCAATCGCCCAGATGATTTAAATAGCGTGCTAACATCGCTGCGAGGTTTAACAACCTCCATGGCCACTCAAGATGCGAATGAGACATCTCCCGCGCTCTCATTACGCACTGATATCTTCAATTACCGGTTTGATTCCCAGGCACAATTGGGACACCCAATGACATCTAAAGAAGCTTTCCGTGCGCACATTACAAATCCCAAATTCGCTGTTTTTGAAAACGGAATTTACAAGGGTCAACGTATCCCCTTCACGCTCATGCCAAACACAGGTGATCACTATGACAATGGCTGGGGCAATGGACCAATCTCTCGAGATATTTGTGCCGAAAGACTCTGGAGCGTGAGTGTCAGCATTGAAGGTGACCGCGTTTTTACGGGAGCAGGCGAGACGGCGCAAAAAAGTATCGTTATCCGTAAACACGGTGACTTTGGCTCACGTCCCTGTGAGCCCACTGAGGCATACCCAATAGAAAGCGATGCCAATCAGCCAGATCCATATACTCCCCCCATCGATCCAGTTTTCACCTCCGCTCGGTTTAAGCACAATCTTTTCCTAACTGATGAAGAACAAACGATCCCTGAGGAACCTTATGAATGGACCGCATCCGCCCTTGCACTTGGCTCACCTTTGTCTTCCCACACCGCTACCATTACAACTAATTTCGCAGCCCAGGGCCTTTTTGGGAAATATGATCTTTTTTTCAACAAAGTAGATATCTCTGATGATGGTGGTCCGGGTATTTGTCTAAGATGTCTGGATGATATCAAATTACATTTTACCTATCTTTACAAAACACAAGAGGCACAAAATGCGTCTAATAATGAATCTCCATAGTGCACTGACGCTTGGAGTTTCCTTATCTTTTTTGAGCGTCAGTCCCGCCGTCCACGCCCTCAACGAACCCGCCGCCGGTTCGCTGTCCCCCAGCACCCTCAAAAGCCCCAGCGGGCCAGCGAGCATCAAAGGTTTGGCGCAAGACCCCTCTTTGTCGCTTTTTTCAGCGCAGATACAATACCAAATTCCCATTGACCTGCCCGCGGGACCAGGCGGCATCAAGCCTTCCATGTCGTTGATGTACGACGGCTCTTTGGGCAGCGGCGCCATGGGCATGGGCTGGAAAATCGACGTGCCCCGCATCGAACGCAAAACACAAAAAGGCGTGCCCACCTTCACTTCAGCGGACGAACTCATTTTAAACGGGGTGGCTTTTGCAGGCGATATGATCGCCGATGATGACGGCACCTACTGGGTGGCAGGTCAAGGGCTCAAAGCCAAAGGCGTTCAAGCGGGCAACGGTTATGTCTTCACTGACAGCAGCGGTACCCAATATCTTTTTGGCATCACCGCCAACGGGCGACAGGCATCGGGCGCCGATACCTTTGGTTGGTGGCTGGAAAAACTCGAAAACATCCACGGCCAAGAAATCTTTTTTTACTACACCCAACACGAGGGCCAAATATACCCCGACAAAATTCAATACGGCCCGGCCGATGCGTTTGTGATCGAATTCCAGTACGAAACCCGCGATGATGTGGTGTTGGACTATAAAAAAGGTTTTTCCGTTCGCACCGAAAAACGCTTGCAAAACATTGTGGTGAACGCTTTTGATGAAGTTTTAAAAACCTACCATCTCACCTACGAAGAAAAACGTGGTTTATCACGCCTGAGCCAAGTGCGCATGACCGGCCGTGGTGGTGAGGGTGAGATGCCCGCACTCAGCTTTGGTTACGAAGAAGCCGACAACTTTGAAATGGTTGAAGTCACCGAGCAAGCCCCCTGGTTGTTGCACGACCCCAACGCCACGTGGCTCGATGTGAATCAAGATGGTTTGGCCGACATGCTCGATCTCGCGGCGGGCAATTACCGCTACGCCCTCAACACCGGAAACGGGTTTTCTCAAGCACGCAACTTCACGGGCTACAACAGCACCAATTTAAGCGCCCAACAAATCCGCTTTATGGATTTGTCCGGCAACAGCCGCGCTGAACTGGTGGTGAGTTCCGGTTCCGGATGGAATGTTTACAATTTGGTGGGCGAGGATTTTACCAGCGCCGGCAGCTGGAGCAACACCTGGGATGTGCCCCTTCATGATGCGAGCTGGCGCTTTGCCGACATGAACGGCGATGGTCGCACCGATGCAGTGAAACAACTCAGCGATGGACTGTCCATTCGCTGGGGGGAAGACAACGGCATGTCTGACCCATTCGCCGTCACATTCTCGAGCGACCTGATGGGCTTGAGCATCACCGACCCCAATACCCACCTACAAGATTTTAACGGCGATGGTTTGGCCGATATCGTGAAAACCTCTGATGATGATGTCATGGTTTATCACGGACTGGGTGACGGCAATTTTTCTGAGGTTGCTTCCTTTAATGTCAATCTGGCTGGGTTTGTTGGCAATCAAATTCGTTTGGCAGATCTCAACCGCGATGGCATCACGGATTTGGTGCTCATCGATGGTTCTTACGTAGAGTGGGTGCCCATTTACCCAACCTATCGCGTGGGCGATGTGGTGCCTTTAGAGTCACCTGATGACGGCAGTGAAGCCACGGTGATGATCACTGACTTTAACGGCAATGGCAGCCAAGATGTGGTGTGGTCTTCGTACAACGATCTGTACTACCTCGATTTGGCGGGGCCCACTCATTTTGGCATGCTCACCACCGTTCAAAATGGTTTTGGCAAAACCACCACCTACGCATACAGCAGCTCGGCCGCTTTGGCCCAAGCCGCCCTCGAAGCCGATGAGCCCTGGAGCTTTGCGCTGCCTTCTGCCATGCCGGTGCCCATCCAACAAACCCATACCTTTGCGTCGGGCGAACCCGATCAAGTGTCTTTGTTCTCGGTGCGCGATGGCTTTTGGGATGGCGAAGAAAGGCGTTTTGGTGGCTTTTTGCTTTCTGAAACCACTTCCCAAGGCGCCACACCTGTAAACACCTTGGTGGAAGAAGTGATTTATCACCCTGGCATTGGCGAAGAGCGCTGCTTGCGCGGCAAGGTTGTTCAAAAAACGCGCAAGGATGGCAATGGCAAGGTGTTTGATGTTGAACAAAACACGTACGATGCTTTTGGACTTTCACTTATCAACAGCGATCACCCCAAACTCAAGATGCCGTTGCCCCTGAGCAACACCAAAAACATCTACGAAGGCAGCACAACCCCCGTCTCCATCAAAACGGAATATAGTTATAACGAATACGGCCAAAAATCCCAAGAACATCACCATGGCCGACTAGATATGGACCAAGACCAAAAAATCATTCACACCCAATATGCCAATAATTTTACTGAATGGGTTTTAGATAAAAAGGCAGAAACATACACATCAGAAGACAGTACATCTGCCCACTACCAAAAAACGCGGTATTTCTATTACTCAGATGATGGCAATATCTTAGATAATGGAGAAAGCGGAAACGGTTTATTGGCGGAAATTAAACAATACAACCAAGAGGAAGACCGTTGGCTCGATGTCGCAGAAAAACAATACGATACGGCTGGTAATGAAATTTGGAATAAGGCCAAAGGCGTTGTTAGCGATATAATCTACGACAATGATAAACTTTTTGCCATCGAAGAAAAACTCAACCGAGGAGATGGAACCTTTTGGAGCTGGACCGCACAATGGGATAAGACACTTGGCAAGATCACCTCCGTTACATCACCGGATGGTGTCATAGAGAGTTCACATTACGACTCCCTGGGTCGTTTAACCGGGCAGAGTCGGAATAATGGCGAACCATTTATTACCTACGCCTACGACTGGGATAATCCATTTTCAACCATTACCGAAACAGAAAATGCCAACACAGATTCTCCGTTCGTCAAAACCAATATTATGAACTCCAATCTTCAACCCGTTTTTTCGCGTGTAACAATGGCGAACTCGCAACGTTTAATTGGCGCGTTATCCTTTTACGACGAAAGAGGTGAGCTCGTTAAGAAACACCAAAACTTTTTCACCACCGAAGACACACCTGGTGAATCGGACTACGAAAATATTTCCGCCTTGCTTTTAGAAAAAGATGCATTAGGGCGAGATATCCGGTCAACAGGTCTTAATGGCGTGGTCCAAAACATCACTCACCATGCAAGCCGCACCCACACGGCCGTAGCCGGAATTGGTGATTCTATCATTGAGCTCGATGGACTAGGGCGACGTACCGCATTTACTCGCCAAGGCGAAGATCAGACCATCGAGACGCGCTATTATTACAATGTGTTGGATTTACCCGCATCCATCACTAAGAATAACGATGCTTGGCAAAAATCATTTTCCTACAACAGTATGGGTCAACTCATTCAAAGTCAGTCGCCAGAAGTGGGAGTCAGCTATTACACCTACGACGATATGGGCCGGCTAAAGACCCGTACCAACGCCGAAAGCCAAGAGCGCAGTTATGTTTTTGATGAATTGGGGCGGCTCATTGAGAAGAAAGACAACGAAGGTATCAGTTACAAATACCATTACGATGAACAACACCCAGATTTTGGCGATTGGCAAGAAAACGTAGAGGGCAGGCTATCATGGATTGAAGAGCCGAATGGTTTTAGGGCTTACTCGTACGACCAATACGGTCGTCCAGATAAAGCACATCAAAATATTCTAGGTATCTCGGTCGCCATGCAAAAAGAAATGCTACCTAGCGGAACATTATCGGCATTTCATTTGGACGATTTAACCATTAGCTACCAATACAATAATGCTGGTCAACTTACAGAAATTGAAAACGTCTGGGAAGCCGAAGAGATTACGGCGGATGGCATTATCACTCGCGAGCGTTTTGCAAATGGCGTTTTGCAAACCAAGGAGCTCGATGAAAACATGAGGGCCGTCGCCGTAAAAACATTTAATGATGACACAGTGTTCCAACATCAGGAAATGACATACAACAATCATGGCGCTTTATCTGCAGTTGATGATTTGATTGAGAGTGATTTTTCTCGAACCGTTCAATACACCTATAATAAGCTGAATCAAATTGTCTCAGCAGAGTATGACGATTTTGAAGTGGATTATGCTTTTGATGCTTTAGGTAATCTTACGTCAAAGACAGTCACCGGGCAAAACGCACCATTACAAAATCAAACACTACAATACGGGCTGAACGGACAAAGCGTTCATCAATTAAGCCAGTTCAACGACACCGGCTTTAATTACGACCTTGCGGGGCGAATTATTGGGGCCGGCACTGCTGCTTATACTTACGATACTTTCGATCGTCTAAAATCGATCGACAATGAAAATGAACAGGCGACCTATACCTATGGTCATGACGACGCTCTACAAGTCTCACGCTCTAATGGCACCATTCAGAGTCTTCGGTTTGAAAATGGTATTTTTTGGGAAGATCAAAATACATTTCTTTATGTCCAAAATAATGGGCGTATGCTCGCACGGCTCCCAATTTCACCCATTAGCAACGACCTTGTGGGTGCCGGCTCTAATTCTGGTGCCGGGTTTATTTTTCCTTTGCAGAATTATTTTTTCCTCACAGCTGTGATTCTTTTGCTGGTGTTAATGCTGCAATCAAAATCTAGGCGGCGGCTGGTTTTAGCAACACTCGTCTTCTTGTCTTGTGACCCCAACAGTGACGATACGCCGCAAGAACAAAAAACCAACCAACAAAACACCGACCAAGATTTATTTGATACCGACCCTCCTGCGTCCCCTCCGCGCGATGCTGGACCAAACAACACAACAGCGAATGATGGAGGCACTCCTTTAGAGTTCACCGATGATGGAGGCACTTCTTTAGAGCTCTTTGATGATGGAGGTGTACCTCATCTCCAAGAATTAAATGCACTGTATTTTCACAATACTGGCCTTACAGGGGGCATTGCACTGGTTACCAGTGAAGCCGGACAATTACTTGAGGGTCGACTTTACAGCCCATATGGCTCTTTACTTGAGGGCACCCAGGACATGGACACGCACGGTGCCGTGGGGAAACACCAAGACAAACTCAGTGGCTTCCAATACTACGGGGGTCGCTGGTATGCGCCTCAATGGAGTCAATGGCTAACAGCAGATCCGCTCCTGTATTGGCCAGGTGAAGATCTGATCAATCAAGGTTCCACCCTACACCCCTATGCATTCAACGCGGGCAATCCAGTCAATAAAATCGATCCGGATGGGGCCAGAACCGAGGAGTACATGGGTTTGGATTTCTCCCAAGATGGCCGTACGATTTTAGGTACCACCAAAAGTAGCTATTTTGGGGGCAAAGTTTTCAAATACAGTTCTGCAATTCTTTTTGGTGCGTTGACCGCCGGAATGGGGACCGTTGCATCCGTCGGCGCTGGCTTGGCGCTCGAAGGCGGCAAAGCAGCCATTACGGGAGAACTTCAGTACGTCAAAGATTTCCTTATTGGGGAAGCAAAGGCAGAGGCCTTAGGGAGAATGAACGGACATAAAGGCATTGCGAGCGCCGTTTTGCTGGGCGTGGAAGTGGCCAAAGATGCAATGGAAATGCCTGGTAAATTGGAAAGTATCTTTGTTCAACAGATGGCTTTAAAAGTCATGGCTGAAAGAGGTGTGGGTTATCACAGCAGACACAATGGCGGCTTGAGAATATCTAGTCAATTTGGCGACGCCAAGGGCTGGAACGAACGAACGCTAAAAACAGCCCTCAAAGGGGAATATAACATCGCTTATTTTTATGTGCTGGGTAAAGCCAAAAAAATGGGTTACGACCTATCAACAGCGACTGGCCGCTCTGACTTCAAAGGCTCATTTGAACAAGCTAAAAAGCATGGCCACTGGGCGGGCTTGGAACGTGAATACTAGTATCTTTAGACCGAATTATTCAGAGCAAAAAACGCCTATTTTTCCGCCGAAACAAAAAAACCAAAACCAACCACCCCACATGCCAAAAGCCTTCGCCTCGCCTTTGCGTTTGCGTTTGGGAACACCCACACCCTTCATCAACTGGCGCTGGTGTGTTCACCCCACCATCATCCGTTGTGCTCGAGGTTGAACCCCCTGAATTCGTCGCTGATGTGCCACCATCCCCAGAGGTGTGACCTGCAGCAAATCCACCATCCACAACAAAAGACATACCGGCATCCATGCTTGTCACCATGCCACTGTCTCGTGGGTTCATGGTCCAACCTGCATCCGTCATCATCACGCCTGCATCAGGCGGGGTTTCGACTTCTGGCATGCAAAATTCCACCGCATCAAAAGCCTCGTCCATGAGGTTCATGGGAACGATTTGAATACATCGACCCGGGTCGTCATGGGTCCATGCACGCAAAATCTGACCATTACTCGCATCCAGGTGCAGCGGTTCGGTGCCGATCATTCGTATGGGGTCCTCGTGGTTGTCGGTATAGACCAGCAAATATCCCCAAGGCACCAAGGTTTCGTACACCATGAAAGGGATGTCGATTTTGTACCCTCCCATCGGCCAACAAGAGTTCGGCGTGATGGGCGTGATCTCCATTTGGTCGGACCAAAACATGGGCGGTACAAAAACAGTGTCGTTCATTGACACACCTTCCGCTACGATCTCCACTTCGGGCAGCTCGATGGGGTTTTGAAACCATGCCGTATCATCCACAGATAGTTCGATTTTGTCTCCCACTTCCCCCCAAGTACCGACCTCAGGCATCAATTTAAAATAGCGGGGCGGAAAAACCCCACCATCGCGGTGATTGTGCTCAATGGTGTACGACACCGGTTGGTTGGAGGTTTTATTGGTAACAATAATCGGAAAGGTATCAATGGTGGAAGTGGTACTCATGATCTGCACCCAAAGCGGGGCGTCATTTAAAATCCCGTCTTTGCCCAGGTTCACGTCACCAAAAGATGGCGGCATCGCAGAGCACGGCAAAGCTGCGGGAGACCACATCGCCAACATCCCCACGCAAGCGAAAATGATGTTTCGCATTTTTAACTCCTAATCGATCAGTTTTAATTTCGGTCGTTTCGCAGGCGCTGCAGGTGCTGGTGGCGGTGGCGGGGCCTGGGGCGTGGCTTTCTTTACAGGCGGTGCTTTTGATGTTGCCTTTTTTGCCTTCTTGGGTGCTTCTTGCTTGTTGAATTTTAGCAAACAAGGCGTTTCGGCTTTCGCCTGATCGGGCTTAACGAAACACGTGGTTTTAAGCAGACCATAGCCGCGCAAATATCCCTCCACCTCAAAAGGCAACGCGCTAGGGGTGACCGGGATGCTTACGGGGGCTGTGCCTAAATCGCGCCCCGAAAAACGAATGCTGGCGCCCGGCGGCTGGCTGGTCACCACCAAGACGTGCTTTGCGGCAGGGGTGGGCTCGGGCTTTGTTGGTGCCACCTGCGGTTCTTGAGCTGGCGGCTGCGAATTAAGCTCTTGCTTTGGCGGGGTCACTTCTTGGGGGTCAGGCTCTCGTTGCGACCAACCGATGGCGATGGCGAATACAACGACCCCTGCCAATAGAACGAGGTTTCGCGGGGAGGCCGATTTCTTTTCCGGCACCACGTCCGTTAAATTGGGTGCTGCCCCCGTTTGGCTTTTCGTCACCTCGGTGTATTCCACTTTGCTTCGCATGGTGACCATAGAATGGCCTTGTGAGCGTTCAGTGAGGTCGCCATCTTCGAAGCCTGTGGGGGCTGAATGGAGGGTGGCGTTGCTGCGATCAAATATTTGAGGCGTGCTGGAACCTCGCTCCACTTCTGTGGCCGCCTCTTCTTGACTCAAAATAGAGCCGCCAAAAGCCTCGGTCGCTGGATCATTGACCCCGCTAAACTGCTCCGAAACGGAAGCACTGCTGTTCCCCAAAGAGACCTTCCCCGTTTCTTCTTCTTTATTTAATTCTTCTTCAAATAAATTGTTTAAATATTGTGACACACGAACCGCGGAGTGCGGCATGCGTTCAGATACCAAGAAATCTTCAATGGCCAATGCGGCCTCTTGGCAAGATTCGTAACGATCA
>MDTD01094501.1_pt1 | contig 31654 bp, 28 predicted proteins | sample 811221 | NCBI WGS metagenome assembly MDTD01 (sample SAMN05326646, study PRJNA326480) | marine metagenome | isolation source: seawater | place: Pacific Ocean: South West | collected 2011
AATCTAGAGAGAAAGATAGTAGCAATCAATAAGCCTACATAATAAATAAAAAATGGAAAGTCAGAACTCATTAATCAAATTTAATAATTTAAATAGTGTATATTATAATGTCTTTTAAATTCTTTAATATTTTTCATAATTTAAGAATATGATTTTTAATTTGTTTAAGTCAAAGCCAACCCTAAGGGAGTTAATTCCAAACGGTTTTGTTGATATTCATTCACATATCCTACCTGGTATTGATGATGGGGCAAAAAATATTGATGAATCAATAGAGTTGATTTCTGAGATGAAAAAGTTAGGATTTTCAAAAATCATTGGAACACCCCACACATATCAAGGACTATATGAAAATACAGCTAATTCAATCCAAAATTCATTTAATAATTTGAATAAAGAAAAACTAGGGAATATTAAAATATCATATGCTTCCGAATATTTAATTAATAAAAAGTTAGTTGAAATGTCAGAAGAAAAAAACTTGTTGTGTTTAAAAGATAATTATCTGCTTGTGGAAATGTCTTATTTATCTAAACCAATCAACCTTTACGATATTCTGTTTAAATTACAAATTAACGGATATATTCCAATTTTAGCTCACCCTGAAAGATACAGGTTTTTATATGATGATTTAAGTGAATTTAGTAAATTAAAGAATGTTGGATGTAAATTTCAAATGAACTTATTGTCAATGACTGGATTTTACGGAAAAGATGTTGCTAAAACTTGTGACTATTTAATCAAAAAAAATTATATAAATTTTTTTGGAACTGATGCACACAATTTACGTCATCTAAAAAATATCGAAAACAAAATACTAATAAATAATTATGATAAAATTGAAAAACTACTAATTAATAATAGTTTTTTTATCTAGGATTTTTCTTCAGAATAGCCGTAACCATACCCATAATTATAACCATACTGGTAGTTATATTTATATCCATACTGGTAGTTATATTTATATCCATATGATTTACTATTTCCTACTCCATTTAATAAAAGATTTACATTCTTAAGTCGTTTATTTTTAACTAAGTCATCGACGTATGAAAGTATTTCTTTGGGAGTATGATTAGATCTGATAACCAAAAGTGTAAGATCAGCTAAGTTTGCAAACTCAAAGGTATCTGCAACAAGAAGACAAGGTGCAGAGTCAATAACTACATAATCATATTCATTTTTCAAATCTGAAATTAATTTCTTAAACTTTTCGGAAGATAAGAGTTCTGTCGGATTTGGAGGTATCACACCAGAAAGAATTATGTCAAGTTTATCACTTTTAACAACAGTATCTCTCCAGTTTAAATCGTTTCTATAGATTATATCTGAAACACCCAATGCATTCTTTTCCATATTTAAAAATTTGTGAATTTGAGGGTTTCTTAAATCCGAACCAATAAGTATGGTCTTTTTCTGATTTGAGAGAACTTTAGCAAAATTTGAAGAAACAACAGTTTTACCTTCACCTTTTATAGACGACGTAATTAAAATAACTTTGCTCTTTTCATCGTTTGACAAAGAATATTGGGAATTTGATTTTGCCATTCTAAACGACTCTGTTAGCACAGATCTATCATTTCCAGAAATATCAACAAAGTTTTTGATAGCACCTTCAAGACTGTAAGGAACTTCAGCTATGATAGGAATGTTTAAATAAGTTATATCATCTTTTACATGCACTTTGTTGTCTAAATAAAATATTAAAGAAATTATAAAAAACGGAGATATTAATCCGATTATTAAAAAAACTACGTAGGTAATTGATGGATTTGGATTAACAGCTTGTACTGAACTTCTAGGTGAATCAATAAGCTTGATAGTTGGTTTAACAACAGCAAAATTGATTGAGGCTTCTTCTTTTTTTTGGAGAAGTAAAGAGTAAAGAGCTTCTTTGACATTCAATTCTCTTTCTATCTCTCTTAATATCTTTTCTTTTTCCGGAATATCAAGATAAAAATTCTCAAATTCTTTTTCTTTCTTTACAATTTTTGAAATATTGATTCTTAAACTTTCTTCATAATTATTTACGGATTGTATAATGTTTTGGTAAAAATCACCAATTTGCATATTAATATTTTTTAGATAAGTATTATTAGAACCTGCACCATAAGAAGTTAGTCTAGACTTCTCTTTGATAAGTGCATTAAATTGTATAATTGATTCATTTAAAGAGAGGTTATTTAATCCAAAATTCGATGGTAAAAGATTGTATTCAGAGCTATCTAATTCTATCTTTAAAAGATTAACCAAATCTAGCTGTGATTGAAGGTTAAATAATTCTGTATTGTATTCAAATTGTTTATTAATATTCAAATTAGCATCAGATTGAATATCAGTTAGTCTGTTATCTTTTTTGAACTCTTTCTTTCTATTTTCAATAATTTCAACTTCTTTTTGTAAAATAGCAGATCTATTTTCGACAAAATCAATTGTTCTTTTGTACTCTGATTGTCTTTCTTTAATTCCATCAAAATCAAAATCAAATATTAGATTATCCAGATATTCCTCAGCAATTCTTGGACTAATATATTGAATTGTTAACTTGATTTGATCACTACCTCCAGCATATGTATTCATTTTCGAACCACTTGAAAACTGATTAGTCTTTATAAGGTTTATAAATGTCTCAACAGTATTTCTGAAGTTAGTGAATTTAATTTCCTTTTCAATTATTACATCAGTTGAATATTCATTACCGGTTTTGTTTATAGTTAATTCAAAAGGCAGTTTATGTTTGATATCCTTAGTTGTTAAATTGTTAAAACTATATTCTTCAACATAATCATCGTTCTCATCAAAGACTGAAATATTCATAGTTTTTTCAAATATTTTGATAAAATATGATGAAGGTAAAACAATAGTGTCAGTGTTAATTTTATATTCAATCTTATAATCCTCAAAGAAGTCATCTTTATGCTCTATCGATTTTTTTATTTTTCCAACAGAATAAAATTTAATATTTGACTTTAGTTTAGATACAACTTCTTTATTTAGATCATAGGAGTTTAATCTTCCGAATTCATTTTCAAGATTAATCATTGACCTATTAAAAATTGTCATCGAAGTAGGTAGTGCCATTTCAGAATCATTAGCCTTATCTATGACTTCAATCACCGCTGAAGATTCATATAAATAATCAGTGTATCTCAAGTACAAAAAGGCTGATAATAATGAGAAAACTATACTTATCAATATGAAAGGCCAGAAGGTAAAAAACCTTTGAAACATTTTGCGTATATCTAAATTTATTTCTTGCTGATTATTTTGCATAGATTACCTGTTAATTACAATTATCGAAGATAATAAAAACGAAAGTAGACTTAATAGAGTTCCAGAATTTCCAATGATTCCAGCGTTTTTGACCCTGTTGGAATTGGGGTTGACAATAATAATATCATCAGGAAAAATTTGAAAATTACCCTCATCTATAAAATTACTGTTAGTCAAGTCAATACTTTTAACAATCATTTTATCACCACTTTTTCGTATTAATTTTATTCCATCTCTCTTACCATTTATTGTTAAATCCCCAGCCATTCCTAGGGCTTCAATTAGATTTAAATCTGATTCATTGAAAAAATATTTACCAGGGTTTTTAACTTCACCCATAACAGTAAAGTCCCAACTTAACACTTTTACAATCACCACAGGTGATGTTAATATATCTAATTCCTGAATTAGACTTGAAATCTCTGATTCAATAATCTTTACAGATTTATCAAGAACATAAACCTGCCCTAATTGTGGTAAATTAATATTACCATCATTATCAACAACATAACCATCAAACATTAAACTTTCCCTGGTTTGATTATAATTAAGCTGTTGATTGTTAATTAATCCAGGTTCAAATGGGGACTCAGTGATAATTGAAACTTTTAATATATCTCCTTTTTTTAGAGTATATTCAATAAAATTATTGTTAAATGAATAGCTAGAATCAATATCTTGTAGATAAATTACATCTTTCTTGGATGAACAAGAGACTATAAAAAACAATGTGAAAGGTAATATAAGTCTTAAAAATATTGTCATAAATTTTTGAGGCAAAGATACAAGCTATTATTTAATAAACAAGTAATATATGTTTTTGGATAAATATAAGATGGAGGAAGAGTTTGTAAGGGATTTAATTTTTAAATCAAAAATAATAAGTGAAAAAGAAATTAAACTCTTGAATTTTGAAAAATTAACTGTTTTTTGCAGTGAACATTTAATTATTCCTCTTGTATTTATAAAAATAAGACAAAAAAAAATTCTTAAATATTTTCCCAAAGATTTTTTAGATTATTTTAATTATATATATGAACACAATCTCGAAAGAAATAAATTTTTATTAAAAGAGGTTAAAATCCTTAATAAGATACTAACGAGAAATAAAATTGAACATGTATTTATTAAAGGCGCTGCGATGCTAATTGGAAATTACTACAGTGATATTGGGGAAAGAATGATTGGTGATTTAGATTTTTTGATTAAAGATGTTGACTCAGTTCTAACCGAATCTGTTCTTCAAAAAAATAAATATTTTAAAACCTCAAAAAATCATTTTTTTAGTTTTAGACATTTACCTAGAAGGTTTAAGGATAATTTAATTTTCAGTATAGAACCACATGTACAATTGTTATCTAAAAAGTCGAAATTATTAGAACCAAAAAGTTTTTTTAAAAATAACAAGATTATTAAAGGATGTAAAATACCTTGCAATAAAGATATTTTACTGCATAACATCTATAATATACAAATCAATGATTATGCATACGTAAAAATGTTTTATTCTTACAAAAATATGTACGACAGTTATTTAGCTATAAATAAACAAAGACATAATTTGGTCAACAATAAATATATTACCCAATATTTTAATTATATGCATATGACTGGGATAATGGACGGAAAAAATGATTACTACAAATTCAAAAGAAAATTTTATTTTATAAAAAAAAACATATCAATATTATTTAAAATTTATTTAAATATATTTTTTGGATTAAAGAAATTAAAATTTATGCCATATCAGCTATTAGAATTTTTGAACAACAAAAGTTATAGAAGATATATTTTTAAAAGGTTTAGAAAAATTAAAAGCTACGAATAGGAAGATCTCTAAACCAGCTTAAGTATAGCTTATTTTTGGGTAAGAAAACTGAAATAGCTGTGAGCATAATAAGTTTTAAATCTGTTGTAAAAGATTGTTTGCGTTGATACCACATCTCTAATTCACCTTTATAGGGGGCTATTACCCTTTTATAAAAGTGATGAGGATCTTCATTTTTCACACTTGAAATAATTGATTCTTCATCCCTAAAAACAACAGAACCAATGCCGGTTAAGCCTGGCTTCTTTTTGTATATTTTTTTTTGTATTGGAACAGAGTATGCTTCAAAAGTTTTTGTGACTAGTGGTCTAGGTCCAACTACACTTATATCTCCCAATATTATATTTATAATCTGAGGGAGTTCATTTATCTTAGACTTTCTCAAAAATACACCAATTTTGGTTACTCTAAAATCATCTTTTAGAGTAATACTACCTGTACCCATATTTATGGAGTTCTTTAGCATAGTAGCGAATTTTATAATTCTAAAGGGTTTGTTATTTAAACCGATTCGGTCCTGAAGATAAAAGACCTCACCCTCAGCTGTTAGTCTTAATACTAAAATAATAGGAAGAAAAATAGGACTTAAAATTAATAACGCTATTAAGCCAGAAAAAATATCAAAAAATCTTTTAATGATTAAATACATGAAATTACATTTTATCGTCAAGTTTTTTACCAGTTTCAATATGATTAAATTCAGGGATATATTTTTTTATAACCTGTAGAATTTCATACTTAGTTGTATTTTTTTTACTAAAAACTTTATTAAAATCAGAACTCACATTGAGGAATGAAATATTTTCAATTTCAGTTTCAATATAACCAAGAGAAATGAATTTATTCATATTATATTTTTCTTTTTCAGAAAAAAATTCCTCGAAGTGTTTTTCTCCAGACGTATCAGTTTTAAAAAAATATATTGGGTATTTTTTTGGGTTTTTTTTGAAATCAAAGTCTTTAGCTTCTTTCTCAGATTTAAAAACAGCGGGGATATATGAATTAGATTCAATAAACTTTAATGCAATATCTTTAAAATAAATCTGATCTTCATAAAAGTCCAGTTTAGGAAAAAATATATCACCTGATTTACCTAGAAAAGTAGATAAAAGACATATTTGACCAGACTGCAGTGGACTGACAAAAAATCTCTTAATGTCAGTTGGACATGATAAAGGCTGTTTTTTTTGTAATCGGTAAATAAAACCATCTAATAGGCTGCCGTTAGAAAAAGCTACATTAGCGAATCTTGCAGTAGAAACTCTGAAAATATTTTTTTTAGAAATTATTAATTTTTCCATAAGTGTTTTTGAAGCCCCCATTACATTCACTGGATTAGCAGCTTTGTCAGTTGAAACGCTAAAAAAATATTTTGGTTTATTTTTCTCGCAGAGACTCAACAACTTAATAGCGCCAAAAACATTATTTATTATAAGTGCTTCAATCGAAATTTTATCTTTTTCAGATCGAACATGCTTGTGAGCAGAAAAATTAGCGACAATATCCCATTTATCACTGTAAAAAATTTTATCGAATGTATTACTTAATAAATTGACAGGGTAAGTAATATAATTGGGGGAATAATCCAGTAATTTTGAGCTCCTTAAATCCCTAGTAAGTTCGGTTAAACCATTTTCATTAATATCAACAACAGTAATTTTTTTTGGTTTAAACTTTAAAATTTGTTTAATATAATTTGAACCTATAGTACCAGCACCTCCGATAATGAGAACTGATTTATCTTTAATTTTTTGTAACAAAAATTTATAATTTTGTTTAATATCAGGTTCGAATGATATTTTTTTATCTATTATATTTTTCATCATTTAAACATATGTGTTAAGTTTAAACATCTTCCACAAATTACAGTAAATTTTATAAAATATTCTGTATTTAATCAAATGTTTTGTGGAATAAAAAATAAAATCTAAAATGTATTTTGGTATCAATATTTTTAATCCTGAATAATTGTTAATAATCATATTTTCAGAATAATCTTTTAAATCCTTTACATTTATGATTTTTCTTTGACCAAGACTATTTAGTATTTCATCAATACAATTAAAAATCGATTTATGACTAGAGAAACTATATATTCTTTTGTAGGGTGATTTATATATTATTTTTGTGAAAGGAATAAAAACCCTCTTTTTAAGGTCTTTATTTTCTAAATTATCTATCATCGGACATAACCTTAGTATTGAGAAAAAATTAAAATATTTAATTATCAAATCTTCTTCCATCAGCTTAGACATACCATAATAAGTAGCGGGGTTACATGGCGAATCAACCGTAATTGGAAATAATTTATTAGCCTCTCCGTATACTGCTACTGAACTAAAAAAAATAAAGTGTGGATTGTGATCTTTTATAGCATCTACCAAATTCTTGGTTATTCTTAAATTTGTTTCTAATACTGATTTATAATCATTTGAATGTGCAATTGCAGCCATATGAATGACCACATCAATTTTTGATTCAATAATATTTTTTGGGATAATTTCATTTAAGTCGTGGTTAATGATAGTTATGTTATTTGTAGTTTTTAAATCACTTTTTTTTGTTATTAAAAAAAAATTAAATGATTGAAATGATTTAACCAAACTTTGTAAAAGATTAGAGCCAATTTTTCCGGTAGCGCCGGTTATTAGTAAATTTTTCAAATTATTTCAGAATATGTTATAAATTTATAATTTTCCTTTTTTAAAATATCTATAATTTTTTTAATTCTTAGAGCAACTTTTCTTCTGTTCCATTTATAACGAATTCTATTTAGAAAGGACGAATCTCTAGGTAAAATAAAATTAGAATTACTTAATTCAAATGGGTGAATGTAAAAATTGAAAAATTTATTTTTTTTCAAATATCTTTTTAAAAGAAATTTATAGATAGGCCATGGAATTATTCTAAGATAACCACCTCCAGATATTGGTATATTTTTACCTAAAATATTAATTGTACTAATCTCAAATTCTAAAAAATTATTCTTCTCATAAACTCCTTTTCTTATTTTGGTTTTAAAATCATCAATTTTGAGCTCAGTGTATAGGGGGTGATCTTTTTGATTTATTTTACTGGAATCGTAAAGAAGATCTAATTCAATTAAACAATCTAATCTTTCACGATCTAAAGAAAAGCATGGAGCCCTGTATCCAAAAAATTTATTTTCACTAATTTTTTTCAAATCAATAATACATTTTTTTGTATCATTTTTAAAATCTTCAATGCTTTGTTGGGTTGGCCTAATGTGTTTAAAGGAATGAATCGCTAATTCGTGACCTTTTCTTTCTAATTTAATAAGTTTATTTTTCAGTTTGTCAATCAATTCACCTACCACAAAAAACGTAGCTGAAATATTTCTAGATTCAATAATTTTAATGAAATTATCTAACCCGTCTAATGTGCTATTGCTATAGTCAACTTCAGAATCTTTAAAATATTCCAAATGAAACCACTCTTCCACATCCATTGATATGACTGCAAATTTTTCAATAGATTTTTTTTCCATTTCTTATAAAGTTTTTAATTTGATTTTCATTTGGCCATGAGTTATAATTTTTCTTTTGAACTTCATTTTTACTAATCATTATAGTTTTATTATATAGACCAATTATTGATTTTAACATTAATTTACCACCTTCTTCCTTGGTAATCCTGTTTACTTCAAATATGCTGTTTACATCTTTTATGGATACCTCTTTTTGAAGAACTATTTGTCCGTTATCAATTTTATCATCCATCAAATGAACAGTACACCCTGTTTTAGATTCTAAATTATATAAAACCCAAAAGCTGGGTAGAATACCTGAGTATTTAGGCAAATAAGAGCAATGAAGATTAATACAATGAAATTTTGGAATTGCTAACAACTCCGATTTAAATACAACAGGGGCTGAATATGAAATAATGAAGTCAAGTTTTAGGTTTTTTAATTTTTTTAAAAAAACTTTGTCATTAGGATTGACGATTGAATTAATCTCAATTGAATTTTTTTTTGCCAGTGCCAAAATGCTGTAAACCTTGTTTGAAAACAAATTAAAAGTTATAAGATTTATAAAGTCCAAAATTCTATAAAACATAGATTTTATAGCTAAACGAACAGCTCCTGCAAAAATGAAATTTTTTAAGAAAAATAATTTTTTGTTGTTCAAAGAACCACTACTATTAATAATTACAATACTTTTCACTTCAATATATTCTGAATCAATAAGCTTTTGAATATTTTTTGGAATAAAAAACTGATCTTCCTGGGTTAATACAGAAACTTTAATCATTATATGTGTTTTAATATAGATTTTGCCATCAACTTATTTATGTTTTTTCTTGAATATTTTTTTTTGAAATTATCTCTGTTTATACTCTTCTGAATTTTTTGTAAATCCATTTTCTTAATAACCTTTACAACATCTGTAAAATTTTTTTGACCTACAACATAAGAATGTGAAAGATTTTCTTCAATAAATGTTTTACAATAACCATCTATTAGTGCTAAAATAGGTTTATTGAAACTAGAATATTCGAACAATTTGGATGGAATAACTCTTTTAAATGCTAATTTATCATCAACTTGCATAAATAAAATATCTGAGTTTTCGTATTCAATTATCAATTCTTCTCTGGCAATAGGATTATTAATTGAAATGTTTTTTAACTTATAAAATTCAATTTCATCTAGAAGTTTGTTTTTTCTAGCACCATCTCCGTAAATACAAAATTTATAATTATCACCTAAATTTTTAGCAATTTTAGGTAAAGTTTTATCAAGACACTGAGATGAACCAATATTACCAGCATAAATAATCTTTACAGAATCAATATTTTTTTTTGATCTTGAATTTTCCTTAGTTTTCAAAAATTCATCATCAATTCCATTTGTGAAAAAAGAAAAATTTAAATTTTTTTGAAATTTAAATTTATTAAAGTAATCTTTGAATCCAGGTGAAACAAGGTTAATATGGTCAGAGTTTTTGAAAGTATAGTATTCTATGGGAGGAATTACTAGCTTAAGTATATTGGTTAAGACTATATTTTTGTCGAAAACATCTGTAATTGTTTCAAAAAAAATATCCCGAATATCTAGATATAGGTAAGGGGAATTTTGTAAATTTTTGATTAGCACTGCTAGACTTGCGGTAAATAATCTGGAGCTTGAAGCATAAACCAGTGAATATTTTTGTTTTTTAGTAATTCTAAATACACCTAAAAAGTATTTAAAAAAGCAAAGAGCTTGACTAAAAAAATTGTTGTTGTGACTTCCAACATCTATATAATGAACATTTACATTAACAAAATTATGTTTATCTGTTTTTTTATTTCTAAAGCTTTTGTAACGGTTAGGGCTTGTCGTTATTAAATCCATTTCGATATTCAAACTACTTTCCGAAACTAGCTTATCAATATATGATATGAGACTGGTATTTCTAAAAGATCCGGCACTTAAATCAGGGTAAAAATAATAGCTAAGAAATAATATTTTTTTCATTTAATTCTTTAATAGAAGTAGTTAAACTATTTGAAAATTTGACTGTAATTTTAGGTGCAATAACTCTATTGTTAAATCCCAAACAATATTCATATTTTTTTTGTACTATATCATCATAATTAGCAAAGGAAATAATAAGTTTTTTATTTAAAAGAAATCCATTATTTGTTAATTCAAGTTTAGTTTCAGGGTAAAAGTGAAAATTAGCATAACACTTTGGATTATTATTTGATTTTGATATTATAAAATCATTTATTTTAACCTCTTTTTCTGACACAATACTCCAGCATCTTTTGTGGGTTATTCCTAAAAAATTATAACCATTGTGACTAGCAATTATTTGATTTGAACTATCCTGTATAATATTAACTTTGGCTATTCGACCTACCCTGAATGATGACCATACTTCATTATTATTTTGACCTTCAACTAATACAGTATTATGAAAAGATGTGCTTCTTTCCCTTAATCTTATTTTATTTTTTTCATATGTGGAAATACCTGGATCTACAATTATTGGATTATTATCATATTGAAGAAGAAAATTAAATGTGTCGGCGTGTGAATGAGCAGGTTGATTTTTTGAAACAATTTCGCTAATGTCGATTAAAACTCTCAAATGTTCATTTTCCATAATTCTAAAACCAGAATCAGATAAATTATGATTTACAGCTGACGAAATATTTATTTTTCCAGCAAAATTATTTAAGGTTTTAATGGAATGGCAAATTCCCTGTACTGAATCATTAATTTGAGGAATTATATTTTTTTTAGAAATAGTTATTTTATTAGCCCAACCTAACATTTTATCAGCATATTTTATTAGCAATTTTATTGTAGACTCTTCAGATAAATTTTTATTGTGTTTTAATAATGAAATTAACTCTAAAAGTCTTTGTAAAATTAAATTGTGATACATTGGAGATAATTCATAATGTGCTCCATCTGAAGTAATTTGTTTTTTTAATTCTGTTAATAATAATTTTTTAGAAAAGGAGATAAGGCTATTTGATTTAAAAATAGTAGACGCAAAAAATAAGGCAAAAGAGTTTTCTAAAAGATGATTTGCTTGTAAATTATATTCAATATTATTAATAAGCCTTTTAACATCATTTTTAATCACAAACAGAATATTATCATCAAAAAGTTGATTTTTATTAATAAATTTTATGAGGTTTATTATCCTTAATGATGTAGGGTAAGGGTCAAGTCCAGATTTTACAAGTTTATAATTTTCCTTGAAATTATAGATAATATCCAATGATGATTTAGTCTTTGTATTATCATAATTTATATATTCAAAATAGTTTAGGTTATAATTCCAAAGTTTTCCAAAATCTGAATAATTCCAATCAATATTTTTGAAGGAGTTCTTTTTATTTATAAATTCAAATTCCAGCGAATTTTCTGTTTTGACGTAATTTACCATTGTGTCAATCACAGGAAAAAAATTTAGTTTATTAAAATTATCTAAGCTTATATTAGAATATGATTTATTACCAAAAAATCTATATTTAATGAGATAAAAAAATTGATTAATTGATAATTTTCTTAATGTTCTAAAATATAAACCTAGTTTATTCAACATCAATCCATTTATTTTTTTTAATCGATTCAATACATGAAAATGATGCACTAGTTGTATTATAAATCGAATCCAATGATATTAGACTTGACCCACCGTTTTTTATACACGAATACCAATTTTTAAGAAGATTTTTATGCCCTTTATCTTGAGATTTTGAAAAGTTTTTTGACGAATAACCGTAAAATTCAATTTTTCTAAAATTATCAATAACTATATTTTTACCATTTTGAAAAATTTCTATCCTTTCTTTTGGATATGATTTATTGCCATTAGAAAAATAATTTATAACACCTAATGACCCATTTTTATATTTCAAAAAAATTGAAGCAGTATCAATATTTTCTTTTACTTCTTTTCCAATTGGCGCCATTAATACTGATTTAATTTTGTCTGATGTAAAGTATGATATTAAATCAATATAATGGCAGGCCTCACCTATAATTCTTCCCCCTCCAATTTCCATGTCCTGAGTCCAATGTTTTTTTGGAATTAATCCAGCATTCATTGTCGCTATAACACTAATCTGACCAGGACTGTTACCGATTAACTCTTTAGCTTTCATCGAAAAAGGGGAAAACCTTCTATTAAATCCAACGGTGATAGTAAGGTTTTTCTCAAGCATAGCTTGCTTAATTGATTTTAATTCAATTTTATTTATGGCCAAAGGCTTTTCAACAAATACATGTTTATTATTAGAAATAGAGTTTATAATCTGAGTTGCATGCATATTATGTCTGGTGGTAATGATAACCGCATCAACTTCACTATCTTTTATTATTAAATTATAATCTGTTACAGAATTAGAAATTTTGTACTTTTTTGCTAAAACAGTTCCAGAAAGCCCTCTTGATGATGCAATATATTTTATTTGTGCTTTAAATTTAGATAATGTTGGAACAATGGTTGCGGCGGTAAAATTTCCAGCTCCAATAATTCCAACTACACCTTTTGAAGGATCAAATGATGATTTTGAAACATTAACAATGTTACTGATTTTATCCTGAGGATTAAATTCGTCATATTCAATTATTGAAGCAATTGCATCTTTGTCTGAAAGATTGGAGTAAATCTCATGAAATTGATTTAAATGAACTCTTTGGGTTATAAGTTTTTCTACATTAATTTGATTTTTGGAAAGGGAATTTAAAATTGCTAAAAAATTTCGATTCTCCGTCCATCTGATAAATCCGATAGGATAATCTAATCCTTTTTCTTCATAATTTATATCGTATCTTCCAGGACCATAGCTGCAAGAAACTTGAAAACTAATTTCTTTGTCATAAAAATCTGTTCGATTAATATTTAAACCAATCACTCCAACCAAAATTATTCTTCCCCTTACACGACACATTTTTGCCGAATCACTTATTATATCGTTTGAAGTTGATGAGGCTGTTATAATTACGCCGTCAGCTCCATTGCCTGATGTCAATTGTGTTATTTTAGTATTAATATTTTTGTCTTTTGCATTGAAGGTTTTTACCCCGAATTGTTTTGCTATTTCAATTTTCTTTTCATCATAATCAATTCCTATTACATTGCATCCGTTAGCTATAAGAATTTGAGAGGTTATTAAACCAATTAATCCTAATCCAATAACCACAACTGTTTCTCCGAAAGAAGGCTTAAATAATCTTATACCCTGCAAACCAATTGCTCCAACGACGGTAAAAACTGCCTTATCATAAGAAACGTTTTCAGGAATTTTTGCAACCAAATTTTTAGGGATATTTACATACTCTGCATGACTTCCATTACTAATAACTCTATCGCCAATGTTGAAATCATCAACCCCCTCACCAATGCCGACTACAACTCCTGCATTACAATACCCCAAGGGAAGAGGCTCATTGAGTTTTCTAAAAACTGATTCAATAGTTGGCTTTAATCCATCAGTTCTGATTTTATTTATAACTTGTTTAACTTTTTCAGGTTGTTGTCTAGCTTTTTGGATATAATTGGCTTTTCCAAAGTTTACAAGCATTTTCTCAGTTCCTAAGGAAACAATAGACTTTTGGGTTTTTATTAATACATGTCCATGTTTAACTACAGGTACAGGGACCTCAGCTAAACTGGTCTCTCCGTTCTTTAAATTTTGTATTATCTGTTTCATTTAATATAAGTGTTTTCTTTCTTCTCTATTTGGATAATTTATAAGGACTGCTCGGTATTTACCTTTAAACACAAATAAACTTCCAGCTGCAACTCCTATTATCTTATTTTTATTTATTATTTGTTTTATATTATCTAATGAAGAGGCTCCTCCCAAAAAAGTACTTGGCACTTTAATTTTTGATCTTACTAATGAAATTAGATGTTCATCAAATCCTTTCATTGTTCCATCTCTATCAATATTATTAATTACAATTTCACCAACCGGAATGTTATCAAAAATTTCTAATAATTCGATCAGACTTTTAGAACATTTTTTAGTTCCATTCTCTGTATAAACCTTGTAGTCATTTGATAGAAAAGGTTTTTTTAAATCTAATATGATTACAACACTTTGAAAACCAATTATTGAACCTATATCATTACATAATTCAGGTTCTTTAATTGCTGCAGATGATAATGCAATTTTCTCAACACCCATTGAAATAATTTTAACTGCATCTTCAACATTATTTATTCCACCTCCATAACAAAGAGGCATTCTGCATTCATTGGCAAGTTTTTGAATCAGTTCAAAATTTGGACTTTCTTTTTTTATCGTTTTGTCTATGTCAAGTACTATTAATTCATCAACCTCTTTTTCATTAAATATTTTTACAGCATTGATGGGATCACCCACATACTTTGGACTACCAAAATTGATTGTTTTAACCAAACCATTATTCTGAATAAGTAAACAGGGAATTATTCTAGATCTAAGCATTATTTAAGTTCATAAAAGTTTCTAAATAATAAAACACCATTTTTGTGGCTTTTCTCTGGGTGAAATTGAGTTGCTAAAATATTTTTTTTTACAAGCGATGAACAAAATTTAAAACTATAGTCAGTCTCACATAAGATATTTTTTTTGTCATTACATTCAAAGTAATAGGAATGAACAAAGTAAAACCCAAATTCAAAATCTATGTTATTAAATAATGGATGTATGACAGTAGGGTGAATTCCATTCCAACCCATATGAGGTAAATATGGCTTATGTGCAAGATTTTTTATATTAATTTTTTTTACCTTACCGTCAATCCAACCTAGACCTTCAAGTTTACCTTCATCGCTATTTTTTGCCATAATTTGCATTCCTACGCAAATACCTAAAACATATTTTTTCTTTAAAAGAACTTGATTATTTAACTCTTTTATCAAACCTGATGAATTTAACTTTTTCATTACCTCATCGAAGGCACCAACACCAGGTAAAATGATTTTTTCAGCTTTATCAAAATCCTCAGGTTTATTTATTAAAATAGTTTCAATGTTTAAATTCTTATAAATTTTTTTAATGGCACCAACATTGCCCGCCCCATAATTTACTATTCCAATCATCTTTTTCCCCCTTTTTCAATTTTTAAGGATTTCATTATAAAAGCTCCAATTTTGTAAATTAACTCCTGAGATTTATAATCTTTATGGGTTTTTTTTGGCATTTTAAAATAACCTTCTAATTCGGATTTTGAGATACCTAATTTCTCAGAGATATATTCAAAATCATGTTTGATTTGTTTTTCATCATATGGTTTTTTTGAAAGTTTTTGTAAGGCTTCTTCCCTTGTCATTTGACCTGTTAAAATTAAACTTGAAAACTGGACTTTTCTTGTATCATATCCAAATCTTTCATATAACCAATAACTTTCATAAAACTTTGTAAATCTCGATTCAAAATGTTTTTGTGGATATCTCTGAAAACCATAAAGATTAACTAATTCTTCCTCTGCCTCATTTTTTATGTAGGGAATATAATTTAAAGGAGTTATCAATTTAATACCTTTTATGTAGGGAAGGTAAAATTTATGCCAAAGGATATTTGTTACAGGATATGTAGATAATTTATTTTTACCAAATTTCTTATGTACATCTTTCAATTGCCAGGCATCAGACTGATACCACATCCACTCTAAGGGATTTCTTATGCACTCAGTTGAGTAATTTGAACCAGTTAGAATATATTTTATATTATTTTTATCAGCAAACTTATACATTGTAGCAAAAAAAGCATGATCTTGAGGCACATCAATGTTTGATAATCCAGATTCAAAATAAGAAAGTTGTAAATCTTTTATTTCTTCCCAGTTTATTACCTCAGTATATAAGTCAAGATTCAACCCATCTATTATTCTTTCAATATTATTAACAGCAAGCTGGGAATTCCAACCAGCATCAACGTGAAATACCAATGGCCTGAGATTAAATTCAGTAACCATCATATGCAAAAGATAGGAGCTATCAATTCCTCCACTCATTCCCATAATACAATCAAAATCTTTTCTTATTCCACTCTTCTTAATATTATCAATTAGTTTCTTTAGTCTACCGTAAGCTTCATTATCAGTTTTCCAATATGGCTTAATATTATCGTAAAATGTATTACAATGATCACATACACCATTTTCATCAAAGGTTATTTTTTGATCTGTTGTATCCATTACACAGTTTTTACATATCATAGTTAATCAATTAATATTTTTTCATAATTATCCCAAACAAACTTATTGTGTAATTCATTATTATTTAAGAATTTATTTTTGTTTTTTATTAGTTCCAAATTAATTTTTACAAAGTCAAGATTTTTACTGCTGAACGTAAAACCTATATTATTCTTTTTTACAAAATCTGAAGCAATAATTTCATCATTCATTATTACTGGGGTTCTGGTCTGAATAGCATCATATATTTTATTAGGACTTGCGTATATATTATTAATGTTATCAAAGGGATAAACACAAATAAGATAATGACATTTTTCATATAATAATTTATTAGCTTCATTTTGGTTAATCGTACCTAGAAACTGTATTATTTTAGGGTTATCTACTATTAAGGAATTTGTGAAATCATCAGTTACCCATCCAGCTACTAATATTTTAACATTTCTGTTAGCATCGATTAATTTTTTTATGAACTCGCTTCCCCTATTTTTTGCTAAAGTTCCAAAATATGCAATAACTAAGCTGGATTTTATGATTGGTTTTGGTTCTATAAATTTTTTGTTTTCAAAGGGCACATTTGGTAATATTGAGGTAATTTTTTTTGCAAATTCAGGCATTAAATTAAAACGATTCTCATCAGTTACAATCAACCTATTACAACTATTATAAATTATTTTTTTTGCAAGTAAAAACTTATTTCTTGGTAAAGAAAATTTTAAAAAAATAGAATCAAAAATATCTAGGGTTATATGCATCTTAAAAAGCGATAATAATGGAATAAAGAATAAATAAAATTGCTCATCGACAACATGAATTCTATTTATTTTTATTTTTTTAAAAAATAAAATATAGAAAAGATACAAGTTCATTTTGATTAACGTAAATATATTTTTGTGCGATCCTTTGAATAATTTATAATTTAAATATTTGTGTCTAAAAGGTGTATTGCTTTTTATACCAATATATATAACTTGATATTTTTTTGAAAGGGTGAATACTTCCTTTGAAATTCTAGTATCAGTTCCATCATTACCGCATAAGTATATAAGATTTTCTTTATAGTTTTTCATACCCTTTAACCTTAAAGTATTCTTTATTGTAGTTTTTATTTTCCTTGGAGTAATATATTTCATTTTTTAGTAATCTTATAAATGAGTTTAAATCATTGTATATTATATTACCTATATTATAAAATTTATAATCATCAAGAAAATCAACATAATTTGTAATAAACTTTTTATTATTTGAAACACATTCGAAAAACACCCCACTTGATCGATATTTAAAAGAATCACTGTAATTTAAAACTATTAGTTTTGCGTTTTTGAATAAAACTTTATAATCATTCTTATTTAACCAACTTTCGATAAATTTAATATTTCTATTATGTAGTTTAATATTGAAAATTTTTTTTGAGAGAATTATCAATTCCAGTCTGTTTTGTTCTAAAAATTTAGACAACTCATCTGAATTAAGAAGTTTTTCAAAAAAATTAATATCACAATTTCTAAGAGAAGGAATAAAAATAAATTTATTTTTTAGGTCAATTATGTTGTTTATAATACAATTTTCATCAATATCATTGATAAATGGTTCAGGTAATCCATGCTGTATATAACAAACTTTATTATCAGTTAATTTAAGCATATAATCCTTTGAATTTTTACTCAAGCAAATATGATTATACCTTTTAAAAATATTTCTTTGAATATATTTTTTAAGGCTATTTTTTGAATTATAATAACCACTTAAATTATTATGATTGATAAGATATGTTTCTCTTGGAAACCGAACTAAATATAATGGCAACTCGTGGTATGTAGCTATAATAATGTTGTCAAAAGAACTTAAGTTAAATATATATTTTACTTTAAAAAAACAAATAATAGTTTTGATGAATTCTAAAAAAAACTCAGGAAAAAGATTTTGAAAAGATAAATTAAAATCAAAGTAAATGGTATTGAGATTATTGAAAAAAGAATTGTTTTGATTTCTCAGGGTAAAAACTTGTAGATCATAAGTTTTACGCAAGGATTCCAAATGAATTTTGTTAAAGTTGTAGTGTGATTCCAAATTTACGGGACACACAAATAAACAGGTTTTTTTCATATTAGTGTATCAGAAATAAGTTTAATTAACTTGTCTTTTGAAATTTTATTTTTTGAGATAAATGTCTCAATAATTTTATCATAATCTTTATCACAGTTTTTCAAATCATTAAGCTTTCTTAATACAGCTGCAGAACTCAAATCACTCATCTCAATGATACTTGTGTTTAATCCCAAATCAGAAAACTGAGATTTAACTTTTGACTGATATGAAATAGCTATACAAGGTATTTTATTTTGAATTGAAAATAAACAGTAGTGAAATCTCATTCCAATGTGAAACGTACATTGTCTGAAATTTTTAACAAATTTCTCAAAATTTTTATTTGATATAATCTCACAATCTAGGTTAAATTCAGAAATGATTTCAGTCATAAATTCTAAATCTTTTCCACCAAATTCATATTGACATGCAAAAAATTTGACGGTGTATTTTTGATTTTTTATATTTTTCACTAAATCAAAAATTGTTTTTTTTAATAATTCTCTTTTATTATCATCTATTTGTATATAATTATAAAAATCTATTATATTTATTCCGATAATCTTAAGCGAATTAGGATTATTTGATTTAGGAAATTTATCAGATTTATAAAAACTAAGATCGGTGTCAAGTATTATTTCTTTTTTTGAAATAGATTCAGCTATTTTTTTTGAATTCGTATCCCTAACAATAAATAATTCAGACAGGTTAATAATTTTTGAAAAAATATATCTGTTAAATTGGTTATTTATTGTTCCAATCCCGACATTCAAATTAATTAATTTGCCATTAAAGGATGTGAGTACAAGAAAATAAATATACCTGAGGAAAAAATCTAAAAAATTAAAATTATTAGAAATTTCAAAGTATTGAGTACCTCCACCAACAATTAATAAGTCAATTCTTCTTAATCTTTTTATATTATTTAGAAAATTTGAAGCAAAATTTATAATCTTAGATTTTGATTTGGACTGATATAGATCAAAACTTTTTAATTTATATTCTTGAAATATTTGATTTGTTTTTAAATTTCTATCGTCAATTGTTATGTATATATTTGATTCAAAATTTTTTATAATTTCGAGTATAGACTTTAACATAAGTTCATCACCAAAATTATTTTTACCAAAGTAACCCCAAATCAAAATATTTTTTTTCATCTAGAGGAAGCTGAAAGATTTATATAATTTAAAGCCATTAATCCCGAGAAAATACCTGTAAAAAATTGAAGTTTTGATGAGAAAGCGACAAGAAATAAGATTATTAAACCAATTATCAATATTAGATTAAAAAGATTTTTATTTGAAAATAAATTTTTTAAAATATAATACCATATTATTAAAGTACCTACGAAACCAAATTTTAATAATGTGAATTGTATGATGCCATGAGGCTTAAAGAACATATCGTTGATAATCCATTCATCAGGGTATGCAGTGGCGTCAAAAAGAATAAAAAAATATGGATATGCCTCACTAGTCCAATAACCACCTAATCCAGACCCAAAAATAAAATTAATAACACTACTTAAATTTTTGTGAATAATATTTTGAAATTCTACAAGTCTGATACCAGCACTATCATTCATTGACGAATTTGGATCAAAGGTTTCTAATTTCCAAAGTAAAAACTCATATGATTCGATACCAACTAAATTTACTGCTAAAATTTTAACTATATCAAAATATATGAATATGAATAAAATTGAAGAAAGGCCAATTATCTTGAAAAATGAACTCTTAAAATCCGAAAAAATTATATATAAACCGAAAGTAATAGCAGCAGAAACTAGAACACCTCTTGTAGGGGATACAATAATAAACGCTAAAAAAAGAATTAGATAAATTAATTTTGAGTTTATTCTAATATCTTTTTTAAAAAAAATATAAGTAAGAAATATTGGTACTATATAGATTGAACTATCATTCAAAAATTTATATATAGTCATTGATTCTGATAATGTAAAGGCTAACAAAACCAGTTTAAATTGATTTGCAAGTATTGGAATGAATAAGAAACTAAAAATATCTTCAACCTTTAGTTCTTTTAAATATATAGTAATCAAAAAATAGCCCACAAAATAATTAAAAAAGAATCTTAAGTCATTGATAGATTCACCGAGGTAAAATATATTACCTTGAATTATTGAAACTAAAATTGAAATAATTAAGAGATATATGAAAATTAAAGTTAAATAATTAATCGAAATTTTAATTTTTTTTACAAACATGTCATACAAAATAAGACCCAATATAAATAAGGCCAAAAAAACAGGAATAGTTCTACCCAATATTGTTTCAGTATGAATATTCCACATTGGTATTTCTAATAAATAAGACCTGTCTGAAAAGACTGAAATAGTCAGAAGAAATAATATAGAGCCAATTTTCCTATTGATAATGAATGAAATAATTATCAATGCAAAGAAAAAATACGCGAATAAAACTCCAATAGACTCATTGTACTCTGTGAATGAAATCGACAGACAAATAAAAAATAATAAAATTGAATCCCGTGAAAGATTAACATTTATTATTTCCTGTGATGATTTTAAAATATTTGAAATCATAACTTCAAACTAATATTTTTATATTTATTAAACTCAATAGTACTCAAAATAAATCCTAAAATTCTTGAAATTAAAATGGCAAATGCTGCACCTATTGCACCAAAATGATATGTAAGAATTATGGAAGCAATTATGTCAGTGAGTAATTGTTTTGATAATATACTATATAGTCTTTTGCTAAATTTCTTTTTGTAAAGAGGTAGACAATATATTTTTGCATAAAAACTAAATGATATTGCTATAATGATTACTGGGATTAAAGGAATACTTTCATAGTATTTTTCTCCGAACAGTAAGTATATTAAAACTGGTATTAGTATACTTCCCATGAACATAATCAAAATGATTGGCTTTATTAATTTCTTCAAATTATTATTGAAATTAAAAATAAAATCATCATTTAATAAAGCCTCAGGTAATGCTACCTTAATAAAGGAGTTGACAATAATAGGCAATACCATGCAAAATGTAAAAGCAGCTGAAAAATATGCAATTTCAGATTCAGATGTAAAACCAAAAGATGAATATGCAGTTAAGATAAAAATATTACTCCTCATCATAAGTGCATCACTAAACTCTTTGAAAAAAAGAAATTTAGAGGATGTTATTAATTTTAAGAAATGATTAAAATTAAACCACTTAGGTCGCTTCAAATAAAAAAAAACAGGCAGCATTTGAAAAAAGTTTGCAAAGAGAAAAAGATAAATTATATTCTTAAGGTTTAAGTAGATCATTAGATTATCAATCCAAAACCAAAATATCAAAGAGATAATAACCAGAAATATATTTTTTATAAGCATTGAAGAATTATAGAAATTAAATCTTTTTTTAGCGAATAATATTGAGGCTGAACTTTCAAAAAGGCCAAACATTAGCCCAGCAATACATGATATAAAAAATAAAAAATCATTCGAGAATAATAAAATTATAAAAATTAGCGAAAAAGAAATTATAATTAATATGAGTTTTAGTGCTACAAATTCTTTGATTAACTTTTCTTTAATACCAGAATTTTTATTTGACATATAATCAGAGATAAAACCGTTATCAGTACCAAGATTAATAAAAAAGGGAGTAAAGGTACAAACAGATAAAAGCCAACTATAAATCCCAAAATCATCAACATCTAAATATGACATTAAAAAAATTGTCCATACAAAGAATAAAAATGAATTTGTTAACCTAGCTATGAAGGTTAGGCTAACATTTTGAATAAACTTACTTTTTATGAGGCTATTAAAGTCCACAAAAATTTAATAATTTTTTATTTTTTATATCTAAATCACAAAAATGTTTATGTTTGACTAGCGCAACTACTATATCAATTTCGTCAAATTTTTCTTTTAAATTTGAAATTTTTAAATCATCGTGAGAATCTATATTAGGCTCAAAAAAATATAATTCACAATTGAGATTTGATTGATTAATTTTTTTTGCGATGAGTAGAGCTGGTGATTCTCTCAAGTCATCAATATCGGGTTTGAAAGAAAGACCTAATATTCCAACCTTGGGATGTCTCAAACTGTTTCTGTTAAAATCAAAGATTGCTTTCTTTATTTTACCAATACACCATTCAGGTTTATAATTATTAATCTCTCGAGCTAATTTGATAATTTTAGATTGTTCAGGGAATTTTGATGAAATAAAATACGGATCCACAGCTATACAATGCCCTCCAACACCACAACCAGGCTTTAAAATATTAACTCTAGGGTGTTTATTTGCTAAATCAATTAATTCAGTGACATTAATCTTTGCTTTATCACAGATTAACGATAATTCATTTGCAAATGCTATTTGTACATCTCGTGATGAGTTTTCTACCAATTTACACATTTCAGCAGTCCTTGCATCGGTAGGATGTAAATTGCCTTTAACGTACTTTTGATAAAAACGTATTGCTTTTTTAGTAGAGACCTCGTTAACTCCTCCTATAACTCGATCATTTTCGATAAGTTCATACATAACATTGCCAGGCAAAACTCTTTCAGGACAATAAGCAATAAATAAGTTATTTTCTAATTCTGGGCGTTCTCTAAAAATTAAATCTTGCATTTTTTCAGTTGTACCAACTGGTGAAGTTGACTCTATTATATATAAATCACCCTTTTTCAACAGAGGAATAATATCTTTTGTAGCACTTTCAACAAAAGAAATATCAGGCTCATATTTATCTTTGAACGGAGTTGGAACAACAATAATATAAACGTCTGCCTGAGCAGGTTTTATTGAAGCTTTGAACAATCCACTTGAAACAGTATCAAAAACAATATTTTCTAAATCAGGTTCAACAATGTGAATTTTACCATTGTTAATTATTTTAACAATTTCAGGATTTATATCCACCCCCAGTACTCTCGTTCCACAATTAGCTATAAGTGCAGAAGTTGGTAACCCAATATATCCTAATCCAATGGTAACTACTTCTGGATTCATTCTTTAATATTTTTTATAAATTCAACAATTTTTTTTGATGCCTGTCCATCTCCGTATGGATTATGAAGCTTTGACATTTTTTTAAAACTAGCTGCATTATTAAGTAATTCTAATGCATTAGAAACAATTAAATCTTCATTAGTTCCGACTAGCAGAACGGTCCCTATTTCAACTGCCTCTGGTCTTTCAGTGGTATCTCTCATAACCAAAACAGGTTTTCCTAAGCTAGGCGCCTCCTCTTGAACACCTCCACTATCAGTTATTATAATCTTAGATCTATTCATTAACCAAATAAAATCCTGATAAGCCAAAGGATCAATTAAAAGTATACTACTAATACCAGATAAAATTCTGTTAACCGGTTCTTGAACTTTCGGATTTAAATGAACAGGGTATATAATCAGACGAGAAGGATTATCCTCTGCAATTCGTTTTAAAGCCTTACAAATTCTTTCAAAACCAGGTCCATGATTTTCCCTACGATGACCTGTAACTAAAATTACTTCTTGATTTCCAATTTGTTTTGAAAGATTTTGAATTAATTTACTTGGATTTTTATTTACTTTTTTAACCGAATCAATTAAAGCATCAATTACAGTGTTTCCGGTAACCAATATTGATTCATCAGGGATATTTTCAGATAACAAATTCATTTTAGATGTAACAGTTGGTGCAAAATGATAATCAGAAATTCTTCCGGCTATTTGTCTATTAATCTCTTCCGGAAAAGGTGAAAGTTTATTGTTAGTTCTCAAACCTGCCTCCACATGACATACTTTTGCTCCGGAGTAAAAACTTGCTATTGAACCTGCCATCGTTGTAGTTGTGTCACCATGCACAAAAACAAAATCCGGTTTAAAATCCTCTAAAACCGACTTTAATGATTCAATAATATTTGCAGTTAGTGAGTATAGGTTTTGACCAGGTTTCATTAGATCAAGATCAAAATCAGGCTTAATTTCAAAAAAATCCAACACCTGATCAAGCATTTCACGATGCTGAGCAGTAACACAAACTTTACAAATAAAAGAATTGTGATATTTTTTAAATTCTTTAACTAATGGAGACATTTTTATTGCTTCAGGTCTCGTACCAAAAATAATCAGGATTTTTTTCATTTATTTTACTAATATTTTTTTTAGACTATCATTCATGTTTTTCGAGGGTTCCCATGAAAGCTCTTTAGAAATTTTTGAAATATCAACGCTGTATCTTTTATCATGGCCAAATCTATCATTAACAAAATTTAATAATTTTTTGTTATTGGAATCCATTAAAAAATAAATCAAATCGATCAATTCTAGATTTGTGATTTCATTTTTTCCAGCTATATTATAAATAGACCCTTTCTTACCCTTATTATATACAATATCTATTGCCCGACAATGATCAGATACACAAATCCAATCTCTGATATTATCCCCTTTGCCATAAACGTTCACAGCCTTTTGATTACGAATTGAATCAATAATCATAGGGATGAATTTTTCTTTGTTTTGATTTGGACCAAAATTATTAGAACATCGAGTAATTACGGTATCCAACCCGTATGTTTTAGAATAACTTCTAACAATCATATCCGCCGATGCTTTGGATGCAGAATATGGTGAGTTTGGCTTACAAACATCCTCCTCGTTAAAACTACCATTATTAATACTGCCATATACTTCATCTGTTGAAATTTGATGAAATCTAGAAAACTCGAAATTGGATTTATATTTAAAATTAGAAGACATCCAGTTTTTGTAACAAGTCTCTAAGAGGCTATAAACGCCCATTATATTCGTTTCAATAAAAATTTTTGGATTTTCAATTGAATTGTCAACATGTGACTCTGCAGCAAAATTGATAACTCCATCTATATTGTATTTTTTAAAAATACTGTCTAATAATTTTATATCACATATATCTCCTTGTATGAATTTATAGCGATTATTTGAACAAAAACCATTTGTATTGGTTAAATCTCCTGCATAAGTAAGTAAATCCAAGTTATAAACAACTAAATCATCATATTTTTCAAGTAAATATGAAATAAAGTTTGAACCTATAAATCCTGCACCACCAGTTACAAGTAATTTTTTACACCTAAATTTCATAATTGTAGACAGTTTTATTTTTTTTAAGATAAGCATTTAAGCTACTTTGCCAAGTTTCATTTTTGACATTAAAGTGTTTCGTAATTTTAGAAATATCCAAAACAGAAAACTTAGGTCTTATTATTTTTGTTTCATTTTTGGTATAGGGTATAAGTTCTACTTTACTTTTCATTATACCTTTTATTTCATTTGCGAATTCAAATCTAGAACAGTGTCCAATGTTTGAGAAATGATATATTTCAGTTTGATTATTTCTAATATTTGGAATAATATCAAGTAATATTTTTGCTAAATCTAGGGAGTTGGTTGGAGACCCTATCTCATCATTAACAACTTTCACTTCACTATGTGTTAAAAATTTATCTAATATTTTACTCACAAAATTATTTTTGGATTCTGAATAAAGCCATGATGTTCTTATAATTATAGAGTTATTTAAGTTGTATTTCAAAATACTATTTTCTCCGTCTAGCTTAGTTTTTCCGTAATAACTGATAGGTTTAGGAATATCATTTTCGTTGTATTTTTTATCTTGATTTCCGGCAAAAACATAATCAGTTGATATATGAACTAGTTGTATATTATGTCTATGACAAATCTCAGCCAAAAAAGAAACTGCCTTGTGATTTATTGTTTTTGCTATATTTTTTTTAAACTCCGCTCTATCTACATCGGTGAATGCAGCACAGTTTATTACAGTATCAATTGTGTTTTTTTGAAAAAATTCTTTTAAAAACTCAAAGTTTGTTATATCCAAACTACTCTTATCAGTGAAAATAAAATTATAGTTGTAAGCTTTCGAAATTTTTTTTAATGAACTACCTAACTGGCCTTTTGAACCGGTAATTAATATTGTTTTTCTGTTTACCATTTGAAAGGCTTAAAGTTTTTATCCTTTTCTGAAATAATCAGTTTATCTTTTTGTATTCCCCAATTTATTTTGAGAAAATCATCATTATATGAAATTAATCCCTCAGCGTTTGGATTATAATAATTATCAACTTGATAATTTATAATTGCAAAATCAGTTAAAGTTAGGTAACCATGTGCAAATCCTTTTGGTATAAACAATGATTCATTATTATTGCTAGATAAAATATAAGAGAAATATTTACCATATGTTTCAGAGGCTTTTCTAATATCAACCACAACGTCTAATATGCTACCCGAACTAACCGAAACTAACTTTGATTGGGCATATGGCTCTTTTTGAAAATGTAAACCACGTAATACGTTTAGGTAAGATTTTACGCAATTCTCTTGACAAAAATTTATTTTACCGTTAATAAATCGTTCAAGATTTTCTTTTTTAAATTGCTCTTTAAAGAATCCTCTTTGATCATTAAAAACATTATGTTTTATTATTATTAAATCCTTAAAATCAGTTGTGATAAATTTCATTACGATATAAAATTTAATAAGTAGTTCCCATATTCGCTGTTATTCATGGTATTTGCAATTTTGAATAATTGCTTATCATCAATATAACCCATATTTAAAGCTATTTCCTCGATACATGCAGCTTTTTTTCCAGTTTTATTTTCATAATCCTCAAAATATTTAGATGCTTGTATTAAAGAGCTGTAGGTTCCTGTGTCAATCCACGAAATATCTGATTCCAACAGGTTTAATTTTAATTTTTTCAACGATAAATAAAAATTATTAATATCGGTTATTTCTTTTTCTCCCCTTTTGCTTGGACTCAACTTCTTAGCGTATTTTATTACATCGTTTGTATAAAAATATAAACCCGAAACGATAATATTACTTTTTGCTTTTTCAGGTTTTTCGTTTATTCTAATAACATTATTTTCATCATCAAACTCAATTACTCCAAAGCTTTCAGGATTTTGGACAGAAACTCCAAAGATTGACGAATATCCACAATTTAGATTTTCTTTGGCCTTAATAACATGAGAAATAAAATTTTTTCCATGAAAAATATTATCTCCCAATATTAAAGAAACATTATCATCACCAATAAAATTTTTGCCGATAAGAAAAGCTTCAGCTATTCCATTTGGCTCTAATTGAACATCATAACTAATATTTATTCCTAAAGATTTACCATTTCCTAAAAGTTTTTTGAATTTTGGTAAATCTTCCTTGGTAGAAATTATTAAAATGTCCTTTATTTCAGCTAACATAAAAATAGAGAGAGGATAATAAATCATAGGTTTATCGTAGACGGGTAACAACTGCTTTGAAGTCCCAAAAGTTAAGGGATACAGCCTTGAACCATTTCCTCCGGCTAATATTATTCCTTTAACTGATTTCATTAACTTTTTTAAAGTAATTTATTGTTTTTATTAAACCTGTTTCTAATCCAAATATTGGTTTCCAATTCAACTTTTCATTAGCTAAAGAAATATCTGGTTTTCTTCTTTTTGGATCATCTTTTGGTAAATCTCTGTAGACTATTTCAGATTTTGAATTTGATAATTCTAAAATCAAAGTAGCTAATTTATTCATTGAAATTTCAATTGGATTCCCAATGTTTACAGGTCCTATAAAATTGTCATCAGAATTCATCATCTTTATCATTCCATCAATTAAATCATCTACATATTGAAAACTTCTTGTTTGTGTTCCGTCTCCGTTTACAGTAATTTTTTTTGCACCAATTGCTTGTAAGATAAAATTTGAAACAACTCTCCCATCATCATTAGCCATTTTTGGACCGAAAGTATTAAAAATTCTAATAATTTTAATTCGTAATTTATGTTCTCTAAAATAATCCATAAATAATGTTTCAGAACATCTTTTTCCTTCATCATAGCACGATCTTAAACCAATTGGATTAACATTACCATTATAATTTTCATATTGAGGATGAACCTCGGGGTCACCATAAACTTCACTGGTACTTGCCTGAAGAATTTTTGCATTATTTTTTTTTGCCAAACCCAGCATATTAATTACTCCAATTGTGCAAGTCTTTATCGTTTTGATAGGGTTAAATTGGTAATAAACTGGAGAAGCAGGGCATGCTAGATTATAAATTTCGTCAATATTTTCCCTAAAATAGGGCTCAATAATGTCGTGATAAACAAATTCAAAATTTGGATTATTTAATAAATCTGAAATATTATGTTTAGAACCAGTAAATAAATTGTCTAAGCAGATTACTTTATTACCCGATTCAATAAGGGCTTTACACAGATGAGAACCAATAAAGCCCGCACCACCAGTAACTAAAATATTTTTTTGTTTATTTTCTTCCAAGACCTATATAATTAAATCCATTTTTTTTAATTAATTCAACATTAAGAATATTTCGGCCGTCAAAAATATAGGCTGGTTTTTTTATACCACTATAGACTTTTTCCCAGTCATAATTAATAAATTCATCCCATTCCGTCAATATTGTAATTATATTATAATCAGAAATATTTGAAAAAGGTTCGTGAATAAAATTTACCAACGATTTCTCATAATCTGGATTTAAATTTGATAAATCAGAAATTATCTGCTCTTCTTTTACCTTTGGGTCATAAATTTGAATACTGATGTTGTTATTAATTAAGTTATTCGCTACATAAATTGCTGCTGATTCTCTAGTGTCGTTTGTATTCTTTTTAAAAGCCCATCCTAATATTAAAACTTTTGGTTCTAGTTTATTTTCTTTTATATAATCAATAATTTTTTTTGAAAATCTATCCCTTTGGTGTTTATTTATTATCAGAATTTGTTCCCAATATTCAGCGACCTTTTTAAGACCTAGAGATCTTGCTATGTAAACCAAATTCAATATATCCTTTTGAAAACAACTACCACCAAAACCGACTGATGTTTTCAAGAAACTCTTTCCAATTCTTGAATCCATTCCAATTGCTTTTGCAACCTCTTCAATATCTGCACCTGTTGCCTCGCATAGCTCTGATAATGAGTTAATAGACGATATTCTTTGAGCTAAAAAGGCATTTGCTGTTAATTTTGATAGCTCAGATGACCATAAATTAGTAGTTAAGATATTATTCATTGGAACCCATGAAGAATAAATTTCTACTAAAGAATCTATAGCTTTTTTACCCTCTTTAGTATTATCTCCCCCAATTAAAACTCTATCAGGAATTTCTAAATCTCTCATAGCCGTACCTTCAGCTAAAAATTCGGGATTTGAAAGTATTTGAAAATCAACATCACTATTGTAAGATTTCAAAATTTGTTTAATTTTTTCAGATGTTCTAACCGGGACAGTTGATTTTTCAACAATTATTTTATTACTTTTTGAAATTTCAGCAATTTGTTTTGCACAAGATTCGACATATTTTAAATCTGCTGCATAACCCTTTCCTTCTCCAGAAATCTTTGTGGGTGTATTTACAGAAATAAATATCATTTCGGCCTCATCAATATGTTTATTTACATCTGTTGAAAAAAATAAATTTTTACCTCTAGCTTCTTTTACAACCTTTGACAAACCAGGTTCATATACTGGTAAATTTTCTAAATTTTCAGAATTCCATGCTGCTATTTTATTCACATTCATATCTACAACATGAACCTTAATTTTTGGATTTTTCTGAGCAATAATTGCCATTGTTGGACCTCCGACATAGCCGGCACCAATACAGCATATATTATTTATTTTCATTTAAAGTATTTAATTATTTTATCTATAATAAAGTCTTGATTTGAACTTTCAAGTTCAGTATGTATGGGCAATGAAATAACTTGATCAGAAAGTATATCAGTGTTTTCCAATATTTGGTCATTTATGTATGGTTTTTGTTTATGAATTGGAATTGGATAATATATCATACTAGGAATACCTAGCTGACCTAAATATGATTGGAAATTATCTCTTTTACCGTTCAAAATCCGTAAAGTGTACTGATGAAATACATGTTCGGAATTATCGATAACTTTTGGTGTCAACAACTCGTCAATTTGATCAAATGCTAAGTTATAGTTGCTCGCCATTATTTTTCTATTTCTATTATACTCATCTAAATACTTTAATTTGATATTTAAAATTTCAGCTTGAATTGAATCTAATCTAGAATTACATCCAATAATCTCATGATGATATTTAATTTTTTCTCCATGATTGACTATCATTCTTATTTTTTCTGCAATGGTGTCATCATTTGTAAAAATCGCACCTCCATCCCCATAGCAGCCTAAATTTTTAGAGGGATAAAATGATGTCGTTCCAATATTGCCTAATGTACCTGTAAATTTAATATCTCCATTTGGAAAAGTATATTTACAGCCGATTGCCTGTGCATTATCTTCAATAATTTTAAGATTATACTTTTTGGCAAGTTTGATGATAGCAGACATCTCACAAGATTGGCCATATAAATGAACAGGAACTATCGCTTTTGTTTTATCGTTTATATGCGGTTCAATTAAATCTGCTGTACAATTGAATGTTTCTAAATCTACATCACAAAAAACAATCCTAATTCCTAAAATTGCAGCAGCTTCAGCAGTGGCAATATATGTCCATGATGGACATATTATCTCGTCCCCAGGTTTTAAATCTAACGCCATAAAAGCAATTTGTAGTGCATCAGTTCCGTTTGCACAGGGTATTACATTTTTAACATTCAAATAATCTGATAGATTTTCTGAGAATTCCCTAACAATGGGTCCATTTACAAATCGACCCGATTCAATTGATGATATAATATTTCTGTCAATTTCATTCTTGATTTTAGAGTATTGACCCATCAAATCAACCATAT
>MDTD01190196.1_pt1 | contig 31642 bp, 21 predicted proteins | sample 811221 | NCBI WGS metagenome assembly MDTD01 (sample SAMN05326646, study PRJNA326480) | marine metagenome | isolation source: seawater | place: Pacific Ocean: South West | collected 2011
GACACAGGCTCTTTAACCTCACGGCTGGCCCACACCTTTATTCAGGAAATTGTCCGGCGCTGCGACTTCGGGATCGATCTTCACGCCGGGTCCAACCACAGGGCCAACCTGCCCCAGATACGGGTCAATTTTGATGACGAACGGGCATTGGATCTGGCCCGGGCATTCCAGGTTCCGGCCATCATAGATGCACGCACACGGCAGGGATCACTGCGCCAGGCCGCCCGTGACGTGGGGGTGAGCACGATTCTCTATGAAGCCGGTGAAGCCCTGCGATTCGATGAGGTGGCCATCAAAGCCGGCGTCAGGGGAATCGTGTCCGTTATGTCGGCCGTGGGGATGCTGTCCCCTGCGCCACCCCAAAAAAAGAAGGCGGCAGATCCCCTTTTTGTGGAAGACTCCTGTTGGGTCAGGGCCCCTGCCAGCGGCATCCTGCACATGGAAAAACCCCTGGGCAGCCGGATTACCAAAAATACCCGGATCGGTTTCATTGCAGACCCTTTCGGCGGAAAAGAAATCGAAGTAATTTCACAGTTCTCAGGGATGGTCATCGGACGGCTCAACCTGCCCCTTGTCCATCAGGGAGACGCCATCATCCATATTGCTCTCGTGGAAAAGCTGAAACTGATTACACCGACCATCAGCGATTTCAGAGAAGAGCTGGAATAATTTCGCAAGGACCATTGCAGGAGGGACACCCAAACTTAGGATGGACAAAAAAAAGCCACCCCACCCGCCTTACATGACAATTGTTGCCAGCCTTTGTATCTGGCTGAGCATCGGACTTATGGGACTTGCATACGCCGAGCAGACCAATCCTACCAGCCCAAAAGCAGACGATGAAAGCCTGGCCACGGTTGAAGCGGTTCAGCAAAAAATAGACAGGATTAACAACCGGCTGAAAGCCGCAAGCAAGGTAAAATCGGACCGCGTCGCCCAGGAATTCGGTGTCAGCCAAAAAGAGTTTGAAGAAAGACTGCTGGATCTGAGAATGCTCAAATCGTCCCATGAACAGCTGCTTTACTCGATTTTGGCCCTTGAAAAAATAAAAAAAGAAGGGCTGGCGGTAAAGGACCGGTACGAAAACTACCAGGCAAAAGGCATGACCAAAGAACCGCCCTATGCCCTGACCTTTTTAGATGCCATTCATGACGAAAAATCCAATATCCAGAGAAGCCAGCAGAACATCAATTCCTCCCTTGAGGCCATCCGCCGGGAATTGACCAAAGACAAAGACCGGCTCGAGACATTGGAAAAAGAGATACGACGCGTAAACGATACCTTGTCCGGACTGGCCCCAGAAGATCAGAAACCCTTGCAATGGCGGATTGACACCCTTGAAATTCAACGCAATGAACTTGAGGCCGCCATCCTTGCCAAGGGAAACGAGATCAAACGATACGAGACCGAAAAAAAACTGGGGACACTTCAACTTGCGCTGCTCAAAGAGCAACTTGATGTTGTCAGGAAGAATCTCGCCTTTGACCCGGATGACCTGGACCGCCAACTTGAGGGTGTTCAGGAAAGAAGAACCGAAATCCAAGAGGATATGGACCGGTTGCGGAATGAACAGAAAACCGTGGAAAAAAAATGGATGGCCGCCCGGCGGGATTTTGAAAAGGCAGTGTCCCGGGAGGAAAGAGCCCTTGCGGAATCCTATCTGAAATCAAGGCAGGAGTGGCGGGAAACCTACCAGGTGGCCCTGGAACTCAACGGGCAGGCGATGCTGTTGATGGACCGCCAGGCACTTGCCTGGCAGAAACGATATGCCCTTGTGGAAGAACGGCTGGGACTCGAAGAGCTTAAATCACTTAAGAAGGAAATCAAGGACAATCTGGAAAAAACAGGCAGGGTTTTGCAGATCCAGCAGAATTCTTTGACCAGCCTTCAAAACCTGATCACCGCCATTGAAGGGCGCAGAGAATATGACGGCCTTTCCCCGTCCATCCGGCAGCACTTGTCCGTTCAACTGACCGCTGCCCGCAGACGCCTTGAACGGCTCCTGTCCTACCAGTCCCTGGTACTGGCCACGGACAGCCTTGAAAAACGGCTGCTGAACGAAATCGAAATCCGGATGGGGCAGACATCCATTCAGGATCACCTGACCGACATTAAAAAAGAGATTGTTGATTTCTGGAACATCGAAATCTGGGCGGTGGACAATCAACCGGTAACCCTGCGGAAAGCCGCCACTGCCATTATCATTCTCCTGCTCGGCATGGTCGCCGCAAAATACCTGCTTTTCATTTTCCGGACCCGGTTTCTGGAAAGATCCCAGTTCAAGGAAACCACGGCAGCCGCCGTCCACAAACTGATATCCTATACTCTGTATCTGCTGGTGTTTTTGTTTGCCCTGCGCATGGTCAACATCCCGCTGACCGCCTTTGCGTTTCTGGGCGGTGCCGTGGCCATCGGCATCGGCTTCGGGGCCCAGAATCTGATCAATAACTTTATCTCAGGCTTCATGATTTTAGGTGAGCGGCCCATCAATATGGGGGACCTTATTGAGGTGGACGGTGTCCTGGGCATGGTGGAGGAAATCGGTGCCCGGTGCACCCGCATCCGGACAGGGGAGAATATCCATATCCTTGTGCCCAACAGTACCTTTCTTGAAAAAAATATCATCAACTGGACCCACTCCAACAAGAAAATCCGCACCAACGTCACCGTCGGAGTCTCCTATGGCTCCCCTGTGCAAAAGGTAAAACAACAGCTGATCGAAGCGGTGAAGGCCACCCCGCGCATTTCAAAATACCCGGCCCCCTTTGTGATCTTCAGTGATTTCGGCGACAATGCCCTGATCTTCAAAGTCTATTTCTGGATTGAAATCAGGCGGGTCATCGAACGGCGGGAAATCGAAAGCAACGTACGGTTCAAAATCGATGAGTTGTTCAACGAACACGGGCTGGTGATCGCATTCCCCCAAAGGGATATTCATCTGGACACATTAACACCGCTGCAGATCTCCCTGGAACGAAACGGAAAAAACCAATAGCCCGCCACCTGAAAAACGCCGGTAAACCATTGTTTTTACAAGAGCAGATAATCTTGTGCCAGGGTGCGGTAAGCCGCCACCTGGCCGTCAACCCATTTTGTTCCCAGATTCAACTCACAGGCCATGATTTTTGCAACAGCAGGGGCCATTGCCATACTGGCCCGGGCATCCAGTAAAAGCATCCTGATCCGGCGGGCTAAAACGTCTTCCACGGTTCTTGCCATCTCGTGGCGCACTGCCCAGACCACATGGGCCTTTGTGAATTCATAGTCCGGGTGCAGGCGTTCTCCCAGCTCCGGTTCCTTGCGGATCATGGCGTTGATCAGCCCCAGGTCCGTACCGTAAAAATAGCCCGGTGACCGGAAATCGGTATTCTTAACATATCCGTGGATGGGCATGGACTGGGTGACGCATTTGCGCTCGGGCATCCCCCCCACCATCCAAGCCTTGTTCACCACGTCCTGGGCCATTTTTCTGTAGGTGGTCCATTTACCGCCCACAATGGTGATCAGCCCGGAAAGGGAGACCATGATCCGGTGGCCCCGTGATATTTCCTTGGTACTGGCCCCGTCGTCATCTTTCTGGGCCGCCAGGGGACGTAATCCGGCGAAAACGCTCAGTACATCCTGTCTTGTGGGATCTTTCTTCAGGTACTTTGCCGCGGTTTTCAGCACAAAGTCCACCTCTTGTGTGAGCGCCCTGGGTTCCAGCGTGATCTGCTCGGCGGAAAGCGGCGTATCCGTGGTTCCCACCACCACCTTTCCATGCCAGGGAACGGCGAACAACACCCGGCCGTCAGAGGTTTTGGGAATCATAATGGCGGCATCCCCCTGGAGAAAGGACTTGTCCAGCACGATATGGATGCCCTGGCTGGGCCTTACCAGGGGATCAGCATTCGGGTCGTCCATGGCCAGGACGCCGTCCACAAAAACACCTGTGGCATTGATCACCGTACGCGAATAGATACAAATAGCTTCTCCCGACTCCATATCCCTGGCATCCACGCCGCACACCAGGCCGTTTTGATCTTTGCACAGTCCCGTGGCCTTCATGTAGTTCACCACCACGGCATTGTTTTCCTCGGCGGTCTGGGCCAGATTCACCGCCAGCCTGCTGTCGTCAAACTGGCCGTCGAAATAAACCACGCCCCCGTTAAGCTGGTGTTCATCCAGGTTGGGAATCGCTTCAAGGGTCTCTTCCCGGGACAGCTTCTCGGACGGTCCCAGCCCCAGCCGGCCGGCCATCATGTCATACACCTTCATGCCCACGGTATAGAAGGGTCCCGCCCACCAGTCATAGCTGGGAATGATAAACTTCTGGTGTTTGACCAGATGCGGTGCGTTGTTCCGCAGCAATCCCCTTTCGTGCAGGGCCTCCAGCACCAGTGAGACATCCCCCTGGGCCAGGTAACGGACACCGCCGTGGACTAGTTTGGTGCTTCTGCTGGAGGTGCCGGAAGAAAAATCCGCCTGCTCGATAAGAACGGTCTCATACCCCCGGGATGCTGCGTCAACGGCGATCCCCAAGCCTGTGGCACCACCGCCGATAACGACAATATCCCATACTTTATCCGGGTCCTGATGTAACCTGTTCAACTGAAAATCCCGTTGCATTGGTTTGCCCCCCCCTTTTTTAGATTGCATTATTTTAAAAAGGGTATCATATTTTTCCATGATTGATGAAAAGAAAACGCAACGCAACACATAGAGTGATTATATGAAAAACGACATCCGGCACATTATCGAATCAATGGACGTCCGCGCCGACAGGGACGATGCGGAAACCAAAGCCATTTCCATCTGCAAACTGGGTGAACACTCCCTGGAACTCTTGATTGATTACGCCCGCACCGTGAGAACCGGCACCAAAGATGCCGATGAAAAACGAAGGCTGCTGAGGGCCGTGATATTTACCCTGACCATCTTTGCCACAAGGCTGGGCTCCGGTGCCAAGGAAAGGTTCCGGGAAACCGGTGCCATTGTCCTGCTGTTTGACCTTTCGGACCAGGGCTACAACTCTGCGGAGAAGCTTTTGTCCAACCTGGGTCTTTCACCAGCCGCCGCCGTCAGGGAACGGCTGCTGTCCATGCCCCTTCAGGAGAAACACCGTCAGGACAGGCAAATTTCCCTGGATGAAGCCGTGGAGGAGATCCGGTTGAGCCGGTTTCTTGAGGGGCAGAAAGGATTTCTAAAGGACCGGTACGCCCTGGGCAATGAAAAGGGACGAATTCATGAACTCAGGCGGACCGGTAAACGCTTGTTTTCCTACCGGACCCGGAAACCTGCCTGATGACTTTTTCCCGGGGTTAAAGACATTTTCCCGGGGTTAAAAGGGACCTCAGGTCCGCCAGACCAGAAGGGTTTCCCGCATGGACACCGGCCCTAAACAGAACCGGCCGGGGTCTTTTGTAAGGAACCATTCTTTTTTGATTTTCAGATTCGGGCTTCTGCCGTCGTCCAAGGCCAAGATTTTCGCCCTGCCCTTCATACCCCGGATGGCTTTACGGCGGTAGGGATCGAAGCAATATACCCAGTCGTTGTCCATGGCCATAATCAGCACGTAGTGCTCCTCTTTGGGGGTAAGCAGCATATTGCAGAGCACCACGCCCCCCTGGCCCAGGCATTCGGCAGCCCGGCCGTTCTCGCTGAAATCCACCGCCTCTTGTTCCCAAAATTCGGTATATACGCTGAAATGCTTCATCTTGTAGTTGTTGAGCCAGTTCCCCACCAGGCGCACCGCATATTTGCTGGTGCCGCCGATACCGAATCTGGCCTCCCTGCCCACGGTATCCAGGCAGTAAAGAAAAATATGGCGGATGACCATGGGCGGTATCTCTTTGCGGCGGAACAGATAGCTTACGGCATTTACCAATGTGGTGGGCACACAGTCATATTCAGATACCTGATAATGTAAGGGCACCTGCATCGTCGGGTTCCTTTGGGTTTGCTATTCTTTCTCAATCCCTGTAATGAGATTACAATAAAGGCATATTTATACAATAAATCCTCCTTAAAAGAACAGGATAAAACATGGGAAAAAACAAATTGACCATCCGGGCCGAACTGCTGTACGACGGCCTCGGCTGTTCAAAGGACAATACCATTATTGTCCGGGACGGCAAAGTTGACGAAATCGGAGCCTCCAAAACCACCGCAGATTATACGGGCATCGTCACCCCCGCTTTCATCGATCCCCACTCCCATATCGGCATGGAGCGCCAGGCAGAACCTCTGGCGGAATCCGAGGTGGACGAAAAGCAGGCGCCCTTTTGCCCCACCGTCTGCCCCCTGGACAGCATATATTTTGACGACAGGGCCTTTGCCGAAGCCGTGGATTTCGGGGTGCTCTACTCCTGTGTGGTCCCGGGCAGCGGCAACATTATGGGGGGACGGGCCGTGGTGATCCGGAACTTTGCCCGGAACCGCAAAGCCGCCATGGTAAGGGATGCTGGCTTTAAGCTTGCCCTGGGGTACAACCCAAGAAGCGTCACCGGCTGGAAAGGAGGCCGTCCCCACACCCGGATGGGGGCCGCCGCCATGCTGCGGGCCTATTTCAGCGAGGTTATGGCCACAGAGGAAAAGGCGCGGATTCAGCGGGACAGAGATCTATACACCCTGGGCAAAGAAAGCCCGGCCCAGGCCACCTTGATCCGAAGGGCCTACGAACTTTCCCTCACCGAAGAACAATGGGCAGTCTATCGCTTCCTCCAGGGAGAAAAACCCGCCAAGGTCCATGTCCACAAGGCGGATGACGCCCTCTTCCTGGCAGACCTGAAACGGACCTACCCCTTGCGGGTCTCTGCAGAACACTGTTGCGATATTTTTGAAACGGAAATTTTCAACGAACTGGCGGATCTGAACATACCCGTGGCCTACGGCCCCTTGGGCGCCCTGGATTACAAAACCGAGCTGAAGAATGCCTCCTACAGGCATGTGAAGGCATTGATGGACTCCCGGGCAAGGTTCGGGCTGATGACCGACCATCCCGTCATCATGGCCAACCATCTCAGGCTTTCATTGACCTACTTCCTGATCCAGGGAATGCCGCCGGCCGAGGCTATCGGCCTGATCACCCGGGAAAATGCAAGGCTTTGCGGCATTGACGACACACTGGGCACCGTTGCGCCGGGAAAACTTGCCAGCCTCATCGTCTGGAACAAAGATCCCCTCCACTTAGGGGCCCATCCTTTGGCGGTCATCGCCGAAGGAGAAGTTATCCGGGACAACCGCCGCCGAGAGGCCTGATGACGGGGGGCCGCCTGCATGCGTTTTAGCGGCTGATGCCTGAACCACCGGATCAGGACAAAACCGGACCCGGGATGTCCGTTTTTACCTTATCCCTTGGCCTGACAGGGGTAAACCTGCGCATGACAGCTTCCAAGGGTCCCCTTCCGTAGCGCCGCGTCCATCTGTGTGCCCAGGCCGCATAAAGAAAGAACAGGCAGATACCGGCCCCGGTGACCCAGGGCAGGCCCTTTTCCCCGAATCTGACAAGGCCATGGATCACCAGAATGTGGAAAATATAAAAACTTAAAGAGGTTCTGCCGGCGGCCTCAACCAGACGGACCAGGCGTCCCCGGGTTTTAAGGGCGATGTCCGCACCGGCCATGATCAGGCACAGTCCTGTGCCCAGGCCGGACACCACAGACATCGGGGTGGAAAGGGCCAGGTTGATTTCATTCCATCCCAGCGATCCGAACAGGCGGGAGCCCACGGCAACCGTAGCCAGAACCACACCCAAAATCCAAAGCATTTGCCGCAATTTGGCCTGCCGGAGGTCCAGCCGCCCCAGCCCCATGCCAGCGGCAAAATAGGCCGCCCAGGGAAAAATGGGGAAATACCCCGTAAAGAAAAGATCCACCAAAAAATCAATGCCTGCATGGTCAAATCCCGCCTCAAGCACCTCAAATACCGGCAGGATCATGAGCCAACTGACGCTCCAGGCCAGCAGGCCGAACCCTGCCAGGAACACTCCGGAACGGCCGGCCAGTAAAATCCCCAGAAAAATAAATACCCCGTAAAAATGAAGGATATCCCCGGACCAGATCCGGGTCAGGGCCAGGCCGCAGACGCATAAAAACAATGACCGGTTCACCAGGGCTGTCCCGGCGGTGCGGCGGTGCGCCCGCTGCCTGAAAAACAGGGTCACCCCGGCACCGGAGATCATCACCAGCGCTGCGGCCGCCCGTCTGTCCAGAAGCTCCAGCAGCCCGGACAGCCAGACCGGACCTGCATCAGTTTTGGCCAGCACCCCCTTGAAGTTCAGTACCACCATCAGCAGGACAGCCATCCCCCGGGCCAGGTCATACCCTGATATCCGTCCCTTGGGCCCGCTCATTTAGAAGCCTTCCCGGATATGAGGTCCCCGGCAATCCGGGCAAACACCCGGGCTGTTGCCGTGCCGCCCGCCTGGGTAACATAAGGCACCCCGTTCCTTGCGCTTTCCCACATCTCTTTTTCAAGGGGCAAACGGCCCAGGAGGGGGATGTCCTCCCAAATGTGGTCCGGACCTGAAAACACGGGCTGCTCTGTGCCGCAATGGCCGCAGATCCAGGCCGCCATATTTTCCAGAACCCCGATCACGGGAATATTGTAATCGGAGAACATGCTCAGGCAGCGCTGCACATCGGCCCGGGACAATTCATGGGGGGTGGTGACGATGATGGCCCCCTCCGGCCGGATCTCCTGGGCGATTGTCATCTGGACATCCCCCGTACCCGGGGGCAGATCAACGATGAGATAGTCCAGCACCCCCCAATTGACCTGCCGGAGAAATTGAAGAATGGTGCCGCTGACAAGGGCCCCCCGCCATGCCATGGCCTTTTCCCGGGGCATCAGGCTGCCCATGGAAATCAGCTTCATTCCCATGACGCTCACCGGCAGCAGTACCTCCTGGTCCAGCACCTGGGGTTTCTCAGCGGTGCCCAGCAACAGGGGAATGCTGGGGCCAAAGATATCGGCGTCCAGTATGCCCACCTGTTTTCCCTGACGGACCAGTTCGGCGGCAATATTGACGCTGACCGTGGATTTTCCCACCCCGCCCTTGCCGCTGCCCACCAGAATGATATGGGCCACATCCCTGAGGCCGTGACGGGAAACATCCACCCGGTTGATGCGGATGATCTTCTGCCGAAGGTCAAAGGCAGCCAGCGTCTCCTCCACCAGCGTCCTGAATTCGGATCGTTTTCCAGGGTCCGGTTCAATGAGGTCAATTCTCAATATCAGTTTGCCGTCCTCCAGTGAAAGCTCCCGGATCAGGTTCAACTCTTCCAGCGGCCAGTTCAATTTCGGTTCGGGCAATCTGCCCACCGCCGCCCTGATGGCGTCCCGGTCCCTTATCATTGCTGCGTCTCCCCATGACGCGTCCATAGGCCCAAAGCCTGCCGAAAATCCGGGGCATGGGTCCGTGTCCACTGGTCCACGATCTGATTGACCACCTCATGGAGATCCGGGTAGGTCAGCAGCAGCCGGTTGGTGGCAGATACCGCATCATTGGCCTCATCCAGAAAAATAAGCCCCTGGGATTCCCCGTTCTTGAGGGCCTTCCAGAGTTCCGGAGACTGCTGCCGGATGGTAGCCAGCATGCCGGGTTCGTCCTTCATCATTTGTCGTTTTTCCTCCTGGGTTATGCGTGGTTTGGCCTGACCGCAGGAGGCAGCAACAACAATGCCAAGGCAAGCAAAATCCGGTTCAAATTGTGATCATCGAAACAAAGACGCTTTCAACGTTGACACCCCGGCCCCGGAACTGGTAGAGAATTTTTTAAGCATATTCCCGTGCCCGGATATCCCGGGCAGGACGCAACCGTTACCACTATCCACAGGCCGGATATGAAGAACATCCTCGTGCTCACCCACCGTTCACAAGACGTCGCCCTGATGTCAAAGGCTGTGTCCGCCACCTCGACGCTCATCCATGCTGCGGATCTTGAAACGGCCAGGGCCCTGCACTCAAGGACGCCCTTTGACCTGATCATGGCCGACATCGTCATTCTGGAGGCCGCCGCCGAACCCCAATCGGAATTTGTCTTCTCGGAACACCCTTTTGTGGCTGCCAATCCCTTTGTCCAGTTTGTGGTGCTCTGCCCCCGGGAAAACGCCCATATGGGGATTGCTTCGGTGGAACAGGGGGCGGCGGGGTATCTGCTGTACCCGGTGGAAGAAAAGGAACTTGAACTGCTGCTTGCCTCGGTGACCCGGGCCCTGTCCAGGGATTTCGAACTGGAATTTTTACGGGACCGGTTCTGGAAAACCGAATGGCTGGACGTCATCCGCTCTTCAACCCCCGGAATGCGGCGGGTTTATGACAGTATCAAGGCCGTGGCCCCCACCATCGCCACCATCCTGATTCTAGGGGAAACCGGCACGGGCAAAGGCATGATGGCCCGGTTGATCCACCGGCACAGCCAGCGCTGTGAAAAACCGTTTATTTCTGTTCATTGCGGCGCTATTCCCGACACCCTTATTGAAAGCGAGCTCTTCGGCCATGACAAAGGGGCGTTCACCGGTGCGGACCGGAGAAAACCCGGGAAATTCGAAATGGCCAGGGGCGGCACCATATTTCTGGATGAAATCGGCACCATATCCCCGCCGGCCCAGATCAAGCTGCTCCAGGTGCTTCAGGACGGCACGTTTTCGCGGCTGGGCAGCAGTACGGCAATGGAGGCGGATGTCCGCATCATTGCCGCCACCAATGCGGATCTTGCCGCCCTCGTAGATCAGGGCAGTTTCAGAAAAGACCTCTATTACCGGCTCAACGTATTCCCCATTGAGCTGCCCCCCTTAAGGGAACGCCTGGAAGATCTGCCTGCATTGGCGGAACAGTTCATCACCAACCTGAACGTCAAATACGGCAAAGAGATCCGGCAGGCGCACCCGGCGGTGTTAGAAGGATTCAGGACCTATGACTGGCCGGGCAATATCCGGGAACTTGAAAACCTCATTGAACGGGCCTACATCCTTGAAACCGGCACCGCACTCATGCCCCACAACTTTCCTGTGGAAACCATGCTCAACTTTGAATCCGATACCATCTGCGGCCAGGCCGGTGCCACCCTTGCCCAGGCCAGGAAACGTGCGGTAGACCAATTTGAATACGCCTATCTTACGGCGCTTCTGGAGCAGACCCGGGGCCGGATCAACAGGGCGGCGCAAAAAGCAGGGGTCACCCCCAGGCAACTCAACCGGCTGCTGACCCGCCACAACCTGGATAAAAACACCTTTAAATCAAAATAGGACCTCAAAGGTCCGAAAACCTGCCGCATACCACAGCCACCGGACATATGGCGTCCGGTTTTTAGGCAATAGTCCAGACGCGCCCTGAGCGCCCCATCCTCTCCCACAGCACCTGCCCCATCCCTTGCGATTGAAATGATTTTCCCCGGGTCGTTTTCACAGGTGTCAGACAATTAAATCTTTAATTTTTACGTACAAAAACAATCCGGGCACCCTTTTTGCTGTAGCGGGGGCAATTGCCTACGTCAACCCGAAAACAGGACAAAAAAAATGCCTGCATTTCCCTATATCTCGTTCAATCCCATCCGTTCCATCGGTGTTCCGGGGGTGCGATACCTGAAGCCTGAAAACATGTTCAAGCACCTGCTTGAAATCCAGTCGGCCCAAAAGATTCTCTTTCCCGAATACTGGCAGGTGAACAGCCTGATCTATGGCCTGAATAAGCCTGTGTTCCCCAGTGCGGCCACCCACCACCTGGGACACAACAAGGTGGAGATGACCCGGGGGTTCATGGCTGCCTGCCCGGAGCTCACCCCCCGCACAGGTATTTACCATGCCGAAACCGTAAGCTTTCAACACCTGGCAGACACCTTCGGTTTGCCCTTTGTCTGCAAGGAAATCCGGAGCGCTTCCGGCTTAGGGGTGTTCCTGATCTCCACCGAGGCGGATTTCAATGAATACCTGCGCAGCAACACCGTGGTTTATGTTCAAGAGTATCTGGATATCGACCGGGACCTTAGAATCGTAGTTATAGGAAACCAGGTGGTCAGCGCCTACTGGCGTGTGGGCGCAACCCAGGGATTTCACAACAATGTGTCCAGGGGGGGCAGAATAGACAGAAACGATATCCCGGAGTTTGCCGTTCAAAAAGTACTTCAGGCGGCAAGGGATTTGAATATCGACTACGCCGGATTTGACGCGGCCATCACCCCAGAAGGCATTTATCTTTTGGAATTCAACCTGCAATTCGGTACCAGCGGGATTCCTTATAGTTCCGTGGAACTGGGCAGGTTCATCCACGAGTATCTGGATCAAAAGCCCCCGGAAAATAACAACACCGAATCAATACCCCATACAGCGGCGTTAACCGCCTGAACCCACCAAGGAGTAAACCATGGATATGCACCAGTCAGAACATTTTAAAAGTGTATTAAACCAGCAACTGGACGCCTTGCTGTCTACGGCAGGCTCCGCCCTGTCTGAAATGGTGACCCAGTCCAACCAGGTCTCAGAATCCATCGACCTGGCCGCACTGCACAGGGACCAGAGTATGATGTTCCATATCCGCAGCAGGGAAAGCCGGCTGATCAAAAAGCTGAGACAGGCATTGGAACGGATCGACAACCAGACCTTCGGCATCTGCGAATCCTGCGGAGAAGATATCAACCCCCGGCGGCTGGAAGCCAGGCCGGTGACCACCAAATGCATCGACTGCAAGCAAGAAGAGGAACGCTTAGAGCTGCTGACAAATTAGCAAGGCCTTTTTTTATGTTCCGCGCCGGACCTGGCCTGCAGTACCGGCTCAGGTCCGGCCTTGTTTGAAATTCGCCTTATCCAGTCCAAACTTTTTCATTTTTCCATACAGGCCCCGGGGATGGATTCCCGCCATCCGGGCGGCCTCACCCACCCTCCCGTAAGATTTCTCCAGGGCCATCTCAAGGTAACGCCGTTCCACCAGGCTGACCACAGCCTCCTTGACCTGAGCCAGTGACTTTCCCTCCCAGGTTACGGGATTAAAATCCGTAAGCTCCGTGTCGGTAGGACCTTTTTGCAAAAAGGCACCGGGAAGATCGGACAGGGTGATCTCCCGGGACCTGCACAGCAGGGCCGCCCGTTCGATTACATTCATCAGCTCCCGGATGTTACCCGGCCATGAATAGTCGCACAGGGCGTCCATGGCATCCTTTGAAATACGGTTGACTTCCCTGCCGATCTTCTGGGCGATGATCCTTAAAAAATGGCTGGCCATGGACGGGATGTCCTCTTTGCGTTTGCGCAGGGGCGGCAGGGTGAGGGTGATAACCCCGAGACGGTAGTAAAGATCCCGCCGGAAGTTGCCCTTTTCAATCTCCTTTTCAAGGTTTCGATTGGTGGCGGCAATAATTCGGACATTCACCCACACCGGTGTCTCTCCCCCCACCGGGGTGAATTCGAAATCCTGGAGCACGCGAAGCAGCTTGGACTGCATCAAAAGGGGCATCTCCCCGATCTCATCCAGAAAGAGGGTGCCCCCGTGCGCCAGTTCAAATGCCCCGCGCCGGGAGCGGACCGCTCCGGTGAACGCCCCCTGTTCATGACCGAACAACTCGCTTTCCATGAGCTGTTCGGGAATCGCCGCCATATTCACCGGTACAAACGGCCCTGAGGAGCGGTCACTTTCCGTATGAATGGCCCGGGAGAGGTGTTCCTTGCCCACACCGGTCTCTCCCAGGAGCAAAATGCCGGCATCACTTCCCACCACATGCCGGGTTTCCTCCAAAAAAACCTGCATGTGGCGGCTCTGGGATTCGAAATCGTTCAACCGGGGCAAAAACCGCCCCCGGTTGTCGAACCTGTCTGCATAGTGAAACTGCCGCCGGGACTCCAGGGTGCTTTCAATGGCTTCAATAAGGCTTATCATCGGCGTACCGGAATACAGGACCACATCGGCACCGGCTGCCGTGATATTGGCCATATCTTCTGCGGAATCCCGGTCATGCAAGATGATAATGATGGGTTTCTCCGGGAGTTGGTTCAAAACAGCGATGCTGGCATCTATGGGTTTTGGCACCAGGGCACGGCTAATCAGGAAAAGATCCGCACAGGAGCTGACCAGCTCCCGCCAGGGCACTTTGGATCGGCCTTTGAATTTAAGCTGGACATCTGCATCCTCCAGATGGGTTTCAAGCTGGGAGCGGATGTTTTTTTCTTTGACGGCACAGGCCATTCGGATCAGCATGGGAACTTCCTTTTTCAGTATAAATATACCGATTTATTATTTACATCTGCCTAACTTATATACAGCAGACGAAAAACTGGCAACAAAAACACGTAAACAGATAGAAAATAATAACGTAACATATTGTTAAAATATAAACTATTTGGATATCAGTATTTTTTTACCGACAACCCGATTGAATTTCGGTATCATTTTACTTAAATATTTCCACCACATACTTCACCCAATCAGCACACTACATAAACATCTAAATTTATTAAGTTAAATTTTTTTAATTCTTTTTTTCCGGTCATGGCACACCTCATGCTTTTAGCAAGACCGTACCGAAAAGGTAACCATTTGCCGAAAAACAAAAGGAAGCAAATAAAATGAACAGAAAACAATGCTCGCGGAATCCCCGTAAACAAACAAAATTTAAAGATTCCTATGATGAAGAGTATGCCTGGGAAGATTTTGAGGAAGTCCAGAGCATCCGGAAAAAAAGCAGAAAACAAAAACGAAACAACGCGTTAAAACAAAACTGGTAGCCCGGCGCTGCCCCACCAATTCAAGGAGATATATAATAAAAATGAACACCTCATCCGCCATTCAGTTGAACACCGTTCCCGATGTATGGGGAATTGCATCCGCCATTGACATCTACGACTGCGATCCCGGCAAAATCAGGAATGCAGAATATATCAAACGATTTGTAAAAGACCTGTGCGACTTCATAGAGATGAAGCGTTTCGGCGACACCCAGGTGGTTCACTTTGGCGAAGACGAAAAGGTGGAGGGGTTTTCCATGGTGCAATTGATTGAAACATCTTTGATTTCCGCCCACTTTGCCAACCTGACCAATACCACTTACCTGGATGTGTTCAGCTGCAAGGCCTATGATCCGGAAGCCACACGGCGTTTTGCCCAGGATTACTTCGATGGGTCACGCTCCTGTTTGAGCGTCACCTACAGGCAATAACGATGAGCATCCGTGTACTGACCACCCCGGACGAATGCCGGCTGGCCTGGGAAGATATCTGGCCGGCAAAAGAGCTGTTTGACCTCTGGGATGCCAGGGAGTGTTTCCACCACAGTTTTTCCCGCCCCCTCCACTTTGTGGTCGCAGAACAAGGCAACCTGGTAATTGGCTTTCTGCCCCTGTGCTGGAATGCGGAAACCGGTCAATACGTGGCCTTTCCGGGGGAAACCTGGCAGGGCAAGACCTGGATTGAGCAAAACAGAATAATTGCAGCCTCCCCTGCTGTCATGGACGAGATGCTGGCCGCCGTCCCCGGCCGCGTCCATCTGCGCTACCTGACCCAGGGGGCCGCGGCGGCCTCGGGCCGGCAACTGACAGAAGACGAAATCGGTTACATTTTCTACCCCGGGCTTTACGGTTATTCCTACCAGGCATACTGGGAGGGATTCTCCGGAAAAACCCGGAAAAAATTATCAGCGGATCTCAAAAGGCTTGAATCCCTTGGCCTCACCTTTCGCCATGACCGATACGAAGATATGGAAGCCCTCTATGCACTGAATCTTGAGGCGTTCGGCGAATTCTCCTACTTCAGTGACATTCGCTTTCGCAATGGGTTTGAGTCCCTAGGAAAGTTCCTGCAAGATACCGGTATGCTCAAGGTCACCACCGTCATGGCCTCCGGCCGCATCGCCGCCGTGGATATGGGGGCGGTATACAACAATACCTATACCCTGCTGGCCGGCGGCACCCATCCGGAATTTCCCGGCATTGCCAAGGTGATCAACCTGCACCATTTGGCCCGGGCCTGCGAAAAACGATACGACGCTGTGGATTTTCTTTGCGGAGACTTCAACTGGAAGGCACGCTTCCGGCTGACGGAACGCCCCTTGCACCAGTTGACCCATACGGCGATCAGCCCGTTTGCATCCGAGGCATACCATGAAAGAGCCGTGGCATAACCGGGTTCTCGTGGTGGGAACCACGGCAGACTATATCGACTGGATCAGGAAAGCTGTCCCGGAAAGGGCTTTGTTTATCACCGCACCGTCCATCCGCAAGACCGCTGCCGAAGACCGTCCAAAAGAGCACGAGGAAATTCTGGTGCCCCTGACCGATCCCGCCGGGATCCGGACCGCATTGGATACCCACCTGGCCCGATATAAGATCAGGCTTACCGGTATCACCTGTTTTGACTGCGAACACATGGGACTTACGGCAGACCTGGCCGAACGCCTTAAATTGACCTACCCGGGCCGAAAGGCTGTGGACACGGCCCGGGACAAATTTGTGTCCAAGCGGCTGTGGCAGGAGGCCGGGCTGCGCTGCCCGTCCGTATCCATGGTCAATACGGCGGAGGATGCCCGGTGTTTTATGGCCGGCCTTCCCCACGGCATGGTACTCAAGCCCGTTGCCGGCAGCGGCAGTGAACTGGTATTCAAATGCCGGACACCCGGGCAGGCCGATGCCGCATTTGATGTGATCCGGGATGAACTGAAAAAAAGATTGGCAAATCCCCTGTTCCACTCCGGACAGCCGGATCTGATGCTGGCCGAGGAGATGATACCGGGCCCCGAGTACAGTTGCGACTTCATCATGGGCAAAACCTCTGTCCAGGTCATCCGGATCACTCGGAAGATTAAACCCCGGCACCTGCCATTCGGCACCACCACAGGCTATGCACTGGTGACGGACCAAAATTCGCATCTTGACAAAAAACGCCTGGAAGAAACCCTTTTCAAGGCGGCCCGTACACTTGGAATACACAGCGGCATCTGTATGGTGGATTTCATCCTCACCGACAGACAGGCCCCCGTGCTCATCGAAATGACCCCAAGACCCGGGGGAGACTGCCTGCCCTATTTGCTCAGGCAGGCGGGAGGCTTAGACATCCTCAGCCTTGCCCTGGATGTGGCACAGGGAAAAGTCCCCGCACTGAACGGAAATCTTAGGTTCACCCCCATGGTGGCGGTAAAGATCCTGGCCGAAAAGGCAGGCACCCTGAAAAACATCGATACAAGAGAGGTGGCCGGAGATCCTAGAATCAGGGAGATATTCCTGTCAAAGAAACCCGGACATGTGGTGGTCATGCCCCCCCAAGACTATGACAGCAGGGTGCTGGGCCATATTATCACCTTGCCTGACACCCCCAACTATTTAGACGCCCAATGCGGTCTTATGCGGCTGCGCGTGAAAACGGAAATGGACCAATGACCGGTATGCCCGACATCTTGCCTGAAGCCATAGTAAAGGAACTTGCCGCAAATTTTTTCAACCGCGGAAAGATTTTCACGGATCTTGCGAATACTTACGGATCGCCATTGTATATCCTGGACACGGACGTACTCTTAAACCGGGCGGACAGGTTCCGGGCCGCATTCTGCCGCCACCTGCCGGACTCGGGGTTCTACTACGCCATGAAAAGCAATAACCTGCCCCTTGTCTCTAAGGTTATGCTCACCCGGGGATTCGGCTTGGATGTGTCCAGCGGCCTTGAGCTGGACACGGCGTTGAAACTTGGGGCAAAAGATATCATTTTCAGCGGCCCCGGCAAGACCCATGGCGAGCTGAACATGGCCCTGGAAAACCGGGAGCGGGTGACGCTGCTGATCGACAGTGCGGGTGAACTCAACCGCCTTCTTCCCCTTGCCGCCGGATGCACGCCCCCGTTACGGGTGGGTATCCGGATAAACATCACCCCCGACGGACTCTGGCAAAAATTCGGGGTAATGGCCAACGACCTGCCCGACATGTTCCACCGGATAAACGCCTGCACCGGACTGTCATTATGCGGACTTCAGTTCCACTCTTCCTGGAACCTGGACCCCAAACGGCAGGTGTCTGCCATCCGGTACCTGGGACAGATATTAAAGGAATTGTCCCCCGATATCCTAGACGCCCTCAAATTTTTAGACATCGGCGGCGGCTACTGGCCCGCCCAGGGGGAGTGGCTGGTGTCGGACAAGCCGCTGGTCCACCACGTCCACCCGGCCCAGACCATCGACACATTTGCCCGGGAGATCGGCAATGCCGTGGCAGAATGGATCTTCCCGGTCAAACACTTACGGATCTGCTTTGAACCCGGCCGCTGGATCTGCAACGATGCCATGCACATTTTAATGCAGGTGGTGGACCAGAAAACACAGGACCTTGTGATCACCGACGCCGGGACCAATGCCGTTGGATGGGAGCGGTTTGAAACCGACTATTTCCCCGTGCTCAACCTGAGCCGGCCCTCCCTGACCGAACGCCCCTGCCGTATTTTAGGGGCGCTTTGCACCCCCCACGATGTTTGGGGGTATGCGGTTCACGGCGAGGACGTCCGGCAAGGAGATATCCTGCTGATCCCAAACCAGGGTGCCTATACCTGGAGCCTGCGGCAGGAATTCATCAACCCCCTGCCGCAACTGGCCGTATTGGGCACAACTGAAGAAGGGTTTCAAAAAAACCCACCACCAAACGGACTATAATTTTGTGATGAAAAGGAACAGCCATGAAAAAGCTAAGAAGACAACGTGTCGTCATTGATTTTTGTGCAGAGTGCGGCTCCCTGCTGCCTCCGGGTATCACCCTCTGCCAGATCTGCGGTTGCGAAAACCAGTGGATTCCTGTGGGAGAATTACAGATGGAAGATCTCAGCTATGACGAAATCCTCAATGATCCGGATTTCGAATCCTGGCATTCGGCATGATAGGACGGGGGTCCCTGAAAGCCTTGCTGTCAGACCCTCAGAACTGAAATTTTGATTGTATTTTGTTTCGCACCTTGATAGGTTTTAACCATTAGTTTCTGCTCATACGATATCCGGTAAATGAATTTACCGGTCAGCATTCAACAAGCTGATTTTTTTAAAAACGGAGCGGTTCATGGTTCATTCGCCTATTGGTGCCAAGGGTACCCGTCTACGTTATTTTTTTTTGATACTGATTCCTCTGACGCTCGGATACATTCTGCTGGCATGGGGAACCATTCATCTGCAAAAGAAAAATTATTTCAGGGAGCTTGAGCTGCTTGAAGCCAACAGCCTTAAGATGGAAACACGGCTGTTCGAATCCACCCTGGCCGGTTATCTGGCGGACGCCACCATATTAAAGGATATCATCAGTGACATTTTAAGGGAAAACCCTTCCCCTGAAAAGGCGAGCCAAAGGATAGCCTTTGTTTTCAAGGCGTTTGCCCGCCATCACAGGATCTACGACCAAATCCGCTATATTGACCGGCACGGCAAAGAAAAAGTCCGGCTGAACTGGAGTGAAGAAGAGGGGTCTCGGCTGACAGAGGTAAAAAATCTCCAATTCAAGGGCGACCGCCCCTATTTTATCAGAGGCATGTCCCAGGAGTCAGGCGGCATATACATTTCCGCCTTTGATCTGAATGTGGAGAACGGCAAGGTCGAACAGCCGCTCAAACCCATGCTCAGGATCGTTCTGCCGGCAGGGGCTGACCCCCGGATGCCCTCTGGGGTGCTGGTGATGAATCTGCTGGGGCAAAATCTGCTCACCGTACTGACGGAGGCGGGCGGGAATACAAACGGAGAGGTATTCCTGGTCAATGACAGGGGGCACTGGCTCAAGGGGCCAGAACCTGAACTGGAGTGGCAGTTCATGTTTTCAGATACCCCCAAAAGCCTGGGTCACGCATTTCCGAAGCTGTGGCAACAGATTATCGGACACCGGGACGGCAAGTTCCAAAATGATCAGGGTGTGTTTTTCTATTCCTCTATTACCCCGTACACCCTTTTCTCTGATGCGTATGCCAGCGCGCCCCCAATCAAAGTAAACGAAACCTGGAAAATCATCAATTTTGTCTCCAACCGGCAGCTCACCCCACCGTGGATTACACCTGCACTGATGCTGGCCTGGTCGGGCGTTGCCACCCTGGCCCTGCTGTCATGGTTCTGGGCGGGGTTGCTGGTTCGAAGGTCAGAGGCGCTTCGGCAGCTTGGGGATAAGGAAAAGCAGTTGTCCACCATCACTGATGCGGTTCAAGATGCCATTGTCATGGTGGATGACAGGGGACATGCCACCTTCTGGAGCGCATCTGCCGAAAAAATGTTCGGCTGGGCTGCCGAAGATATACTCGGAAAAGACATCCACGATTTCATTACACCGAAGTCCCAGAGACCTTTGGCGGCAGAAGGCATGAGCGTTTTTTCCGGGTACGGCACAGGGCGGTTCATCGGAAAACTCAGGGAAGTGGAGGCCCTTCACCGGGACGGCAACAGGTTCCCGGCGGAACTCAACCTCAATGCCGTGCGAATTGAAGACCGGTGGTGGGCTGTCGGCGTGGTCAGGGACATCACCGTCAGAAGGGCCATTGAAAAAAAAGCCGCCGTCAAGGAACAGCAGTTGAAAACCTTTGTCAAATACACCCCGGCAGCCGTGGCCATGTTTGACAAAGAGATCCGGTACCTGGCAGCCAGTGACCGGTGGTATAAAGACTACGGCCTTGAGGGCCGAGACATTATCGGCCGCAGCCATTACGAGATTTTTCCGGAAATAGAAGATATGCCCGAGTGGAAGCAGGTCCATCAGCGCTGCCTCAAGGGCGAGGTGATCAAACGGGAGGAGGACGCCTTTGTCCGGCAGGACGGACACACCGAATGGCTCCGCTGGGAACTCCATCCCTGGAAGGACGATGTTGGCGCCCCCGGCGGTATCATCATGTTCACTGAGGTAATTACTGCACGAAAAAAGGCAGAAGCCAAAATCCTGGCAATGAACGCGGAACTGGAAGAACGGGTACGGCAACGGACCCACCGGCTGGAAGAACTGGTGGCAACCATCCGCAACAAGGAACGGATGGTCAAACTGCTGGCTGATGTGGCCTCCACCGCCAATACGGCGACCTCTCCGGAACAGGCCCTTGACACCACCCTCTTCCTGATTGCCGGATACACCGGGTGGCCCCTGGGCCATGTGTATATGACGGTTAAAGGCAATCCGGTCTGCCTGAAATCTTCTGCCATCTGGCACAGGGCTGATCCGGACCGATACCGGTCGTTTATTTCGGTTACCGAACGAACCCAGTTCGCCCCCGGAGAGGGGCTTCCGGGAAGGATCTACACCTCGGGAAGAGCACACTGGGTTGAGGATGTCATGAAAGATGACAATTTTCCCAGGGCCAAAAGCCTAACGGATGCCAGCGTCCATGGGGCCTTTGGCTTTCCCGTGACAACCGGGGGAGAAGTGGTCGCGGTACTGGAGTTTTTTTCCGATCGTATCGAAAAACCGGATCATGCCATAATGGAAATGGCCGAAGCCGCGGGCCGTCAACTGGGATACGTAATCGAGCGGAAACGGATCGAAGCGGCCATGGAAGAAAGCGAGCAAAAGTTCCGGGGGATTTTTGACCAGAGTTCCCAACTCATGGGATTGGTGAAAACAGACGGAACGCTTCTCCAGGCCAACCAGACCGCCTTGGACATGGTGGGCAAATCCCAGGACGAGGTTGTGGGGCAGTTGCTCTGGGAAGCACCATGGTGGTCCCATTCAAAGCATCGTGCAAAGGAGATAAGAACGGCCGTTGAGCGGGCGGCCAACGGAGAATTTGTCCGGATTGAAACCGACCATATGACTTGCGAAGGTGACATCCGGGATATCGATTTTTCCCTGAAACCTGTGAAAAACCGTGCAGGCCATGTGCGTTACCTTATCCCCGAAGGCCGTGATATCACGGACCGGAAACAGGCGGAGGCAGAGGCACGCAAGCTTGCCATGGTGGTGGAAAAAACCACCACCGGTATCGTGATCACCAACAGGGACGGACTTGTGGAATGGTTCAACAAAGGATTTGAACGGATTACCGGCTACAGCCTTGAGGAGATGGCCGGAAAAAAACCCGGGCTGTTGCTTCAGGGACCCGGCACCGATCCTGCCACCGTGAAAAAGATCGGACAGGCCCTTTACGAGGAACAAGGGGTTCAGGTCGAAATTCTAAATTACCATAAAGCCGGCCGGCCTTACTGGGTGGAACTGGATATCCAGCCTATCTTTTCCGATGACGGGGATCTGGTCCAGTATATCGCCATTGAGACCGATATTTCAGAACGAAAAGAAACCGAAGATGCCCTAAGGCAGTTCAAAGCGACCCTGGACCAGACCCATGACGCCGTATTCATGTTTGATTCAGACACCTTCAAGTTTATTTACGTAAACCAGGGGGCGCTGCGCCAACTGGGATACACCCGGGAGCAAATGCTTGAAATGACGCCGCTGGACATCAAACCGAAGTTCACTGAAGAAGATTTCATAGAATTGACGGCGCCACTGAAATCCGGAGAAAAGGAGCGCATCGTCTTTGAAACCGTTCATGCCCACAAAGAAGGAAGACATATTCCCGTGGATATCCTGCTCCAGCTGGTCCGGGAAACGGACGGATCGGAAAGATTCGTGGCCATTGTCAGGGATGTCACCGAGCAAAAAAGGATCAACGTTGAGTTGGCTCAAGCCAGGGATGACGCGGAACAGGCGGCCCGGGCAAAAGGCGATTTTTTAGCCAACATGAGCCATGAAATCCGAACCCCCATGAACGCTATTATCGGCATGACGTATTTGGCCGGCCGCACCGAGCTGACCACGCTGCAGCGCGATTATCTGGACAAAATTGAAACATCGGCCAAATCCCTTTTGTCCATCATCAATGACATCCTGGACTTCTCAAAAATCGACGCCGGAAAACTGGTCATTGAAAATGTCCCATTTGACCTGAATACGGTGATCAACGACATTGTAACACTCTCGGCAGGCCAGATTTCCGAAAAAGGGCTTGACCTGCACGTGATTATAGATGACCGGATCTCCCCGTCGGTTATCGGTGATCCGGTACGGGTGGGCCAGGTCTTTAACAACTTGCTTAGCAATGCGGTAAAATTCACGGAACATGGGGATATTGAAATCCATATCCGCCTCAGGGATAAATACGGCAGAACCCAGGTGTTAGAATGTGAAGTGGTGGATACCGGCATCGGGATGTCGGCATCCCAGTCCGCAAAACTGTTCAATAAATTCACCCAGGCAGATACGGCCACCACCCGCAAATACGGCGGCACAGGCTTAGGGCTTGCCATCTGCCGCCAGCTTGTCCGGCTCATGGGCGGAGACATACGTGTGGAAAGCGAGCTTGGCAAGGGTGCAAGATTTATCTTTACCCTGACCCTGGGGAACCAGGACGGCAGCAGGTCCATCGCCTCAAAACAGGTGCTCCCCCTGAATCTGAGAAACCTGAAAGTCCTTTTGATGGATGCCAACCCGAAGACCATAGACATATTGGCGCAGCAGCTCAATTCCCTCACATTTCAAGTCACGTCCCACACCTCCTGCAGTCTCGGCGTTGAAGCCATGGACGACGCCTTTTTGAAAAAAATACCCTTTGAAATGGTGGTGATGGACTTTAAAAACTGCCGGGATGAGCGTCTGGACAGCGGAGACCGGATCTGGCGTCCCCTGTCCGAGCAGAAAATCCCGGTGATCGTACTGGTGGCGGTCAATGATCTGGCGGAGGCGGAAATGGCCATTGAACCCATTCCCATGGCAAGTATCCTGCCCAAACCGGTGACTCCCTCCAACCTGTTTAACGCCATCGTGGATGCATTCGGGTACAGGGATCTGAAAGTGGGACACATAGAAGACAACGATCTTCCCCACCCGTCGGGTATCGAAATCTTAGAAGGCGTCCGTGTGCTGCTGGTGGAAGACAACGTTATGAATCAGCAGGTGGCAAAGGATCTGCTCGAAATTGCTAAAATCCGTGTTTCCATCGCGTCCAACGGACATGACGCCCTGGAGATGCTAAACCGCCATACCTTTGACCTGGTCCTCATGGATATCCAGATGCCCGGCATGGACGGCATTACGGCAACCCAACACATTCGTAAACTGGGCGGCAGGTTCAAACGCCTGCCGGTGATTGCCATGACGGCCAACGCTATGGTCGGTGACCGCCAAAAAAGCCTTGATGCCGGAATGAACGACCATATCAACAAGCCCGTGGATCCCCATCGTCTTTACACCTGCCTGATGCGGTGGCTGGGCAGGGAAGATACCGCCACCCTGGAATTGCCTGAGATCCCACTGCCCGATGAGGCCCACCGAATCGCTTCGCTTCTGCCGGGATTTGACGTGGCCACCGCCGTAAAACAGGTGGGGGGAAACCTTTCTTTGTACACTGATCTGCTCACTGATTTTACAACCACATTCACGGGAGTCACGGAACGAATCAAAGAGCTTATCACCGCAGAACTCATTGATGATGCGGTCAGAGAAGCCCATACCGCCAAAGGCCTTGCCGCAACCATCGGAATTTTCGATTTGAGCAAAAAATTCAAAGCGGTTGAATCGGCGATGAAAGAAAAATCAGGGAATGTGGATTCATTGCTGGCCATACTCAAAGAAGAACTGGATACCACCCTGGCCGTTATCAATAAAGCCCTGCCCCACATCGCCCAGCCTGCGTCAAAACTGAAAAAAGAACCCGCAGCCATGTCTAAAACGCAACTGCTGGAAAAAATCACCGGCCTTCAACAAATGATCAGCGCAAATGACATGGCATCTGAAGATAGCTTTATCAGCTTTCAGGATCACCTATCCGCTGTTTATCCCCGGAAAACAGAACGGATAGCGGAAGCCTTGGGCTCCCTTGACTTTAAAAAAGCCGCCGTCCTCTTGGAAGACATCGAAAAACGAATTGATAACAGCAAGGATGACAATTAGATGACGCCAAAAAACAGAATACTGATTGTGGATGACTTACCGGCAAATATAAAAGTACTCAGCGGCCTGTTGCGGCCCAGCTACCATGTCAGCGCCGCCACCAGCGGGGCGGAAGGGGTGGCCCAGGCGGCTTCGGACCCGAAGCCGGACCTCATTCTGCTGGACGTTATGATGCCTGATATGGACGGTTACGAGGTATGCCGCAGGCTTAAATCCAACCCGGACACCCGGGAAATTCCGGTGTTGTTCGTGACAGCCATGGCTGAAGTTGAGGAAGAGGCCTATGGGTTGTCCTTAGGGGCCGTGGACTACATCACCAAACCGATCAGCCCGTCCATTGTAGAGGCGCGTATCCGGACCCACCTGAACCTTTACCGCCATAAACAACACCTGGAAGACCTTGTGGCGGAACGCACCCTTCAACTGAAAAGCGGGTACATCGATACCATCCACCGGCTGACCCTTGCCTCCGAATTCAAGGATGAGGAAACAGGGGCCCATATCCAGCGGATCTCCTACTATACCCGTGAGGTGGCCCAGGCCCTTGGGATGGACGATAAATTCTGCGAATCCATATTTTACGCCTCCCCCATGCACGACATCGGCAAGGTGGCCATTCCCGATGCGATCCTGCTGAAACCCGGTCCCCTGGACCCCAAAGAGTGGGAGGTGATGAAAACCCACCCGGGAATCGGGGCGAAAATCCTGGATGGTTCCGATTCTCCCTACCTTGCCATGGCCGTTGATATTGCTCATTGTCACCACGAACGCTGGGATGGAAGCGGTTATCCCCAGGGGCTTAAAGGCGATGGTATTCCATTGACCGCACGGATCATGAACCTGGCCGACCAATACGATGCCCTGCGCAGTCTGCGCCCCTACAAACCTGCTTTCAGCCATGAAAAATCAAAGACCATCATCACCCGCGGCGACGGCCGGACCATGCCCGGCCACTTTGACCCGGACCTGCTTGGGGTCTTTGAACGGATCAGCGGCAGGTTCAACGATATATTCGAAACCCACAAAGACTGAATGCCAGATACAGGCAGACAGCGCATGCCAGGAAAGCCACGAATTCTGCCGGATGCCATGGCTCTTGCGACCTCCGAAAACCGGCCTGAGTCCTGAAACAATCATCCGGGCACTTGAAAAAAAATGCCGCGCTTCGCAAGGTCATGGCATCTGTGAAAGTATTTGTTCCAGAATAGACGCAATTTCCGGCGTACGTTTATTGTTTTCCGGTTCTATTGTGTTTTTAGGGTATCCAGCGTTCTTCGGATCGCTGCGGCAATATCAGCACTTCCCACCGGTTTGAACAGCATTTCCCGTATCCCTTTTTCCCGGGCAAGTTCCGGGTCAATGGCCTCTGAAAATCCGGTCATGAGAATCACCGGCAAACCGGGGTTTATCCGGCCCACGGTTTCCGCAAGGGCCAGCCCTGTCATCCCGGGCATGGCCATATCGGCTATCAGCAGATCCGTGTCCCTTAAGTCGGCGTCGGGCACAAGGCTTGGGTCCGTAAACGTATTCACCTCATAGCCGAGGCTGCCTAAAAATTTTCCAAGCATATCCGCTATCGTGTTATCGTCATCCACCACAATGATCCGCTCATCACCGCCGGCGATGTCAACACCTTCTTCTTCCGGCATCAGGCACTTCTGGTTTCGGGATGGCAACAGTATTCGAAACGATGTCCCCTCTGCCTGAGAGCTTTTCAGTTCAATGGTTCCCCCGATTTCACCGATAATCTCCTGGACCATTGCCAACCCCATACCCGTCCCCTTTCCCCGGGCCTTGGTGGTAAAATAGGGTTTGAAAACCGACTCCTGGATATCTTCGGGTATGCCGCCTCCCGTATCAGACACTACAAGTTCCAGGCAACTGCAGTCGCCCCTTGCCTGGTTGCCGTTCCCAAGCTCACTTGATGTGACATCGTAAAGGCCGACAGACAGGATTCCCCCCTCTTTTTCCATGGCATGCTTGGCGTTTGTACACAGGTTTATCACCACTTGATGTATGGCGGTGGGGTCCGCCATCACGATACCGCAATCCGCTTGGATGTCGGACCGGATACGGATATGGGCCGGAAATGAGGCCTGAATCAGTTTTAAGGCCTCTTTGACAATAAGATGCACCGCCACGGGTTCTTTTTCCGTTTTACGGCTCTGGCGGCTGAAGGAAAGAATCTGCGCCACCAGCCTGCCGGCCCGTTTGGCCCCTTTACTTATTTCCAGGGCATCGGCAGCCACATTCTCATCCGGGTTGCGCATCAAAAGTTCTGCAAATGCCTGAATGGGAACCAGGATATTGTTGAAATCATGGGCAATCCCTCCGGCAAGAGATCCTAAAGCCTCCATTTTCTGGGCCTGTCGAATGCCTTCCTCCATATGACGCCACTTTTGATCCAGCCTGTCCAACCGCTGTTTCTCCGCGACCTGCCGGGCCACGGCATCCATCAGGTCTCCCACTTCAAAGGGCTTGGTAATATAATCGTTGGCCCCGGCCCGCCATGCCCGGGTGATATCCTTGGGCTCGGCTTTGGCCGTGAGCATAATGATCCTGACGTTTTTATGTGCCACCTGATCCCGGATCAACTTCAGTACTTCCATACCGTCCAATCCCGGCATCATCCAGTCCAGAAGGATAACATCCGGGTTGAATATAGAAAGCGTTTTCATACAATCCTCACCGCTTTCCACGGCACTCAGATCATAGTCATCCTCTAAAAATCCGGATGCCACCATGCGGTTCTGGCAATTGTCATCCACGATCATTACTTTGGGCATCCTCTACCTCCTTGACGCTTTGGACTAACGGCAGGGTAAAATGAAAAGAGCTTCCCTTGCCCGGTTTGCTCCGTGCGTGTATCGTTCCTCCCATCAATTCAACCAGTTTTTTGGAAATGGCCAGACCCAGACCCGTTCCTTCCTGGGACCTGTGGCGGCTGCCCACCATCTCAAACCGGTCAAATATTTTGATCAGATTCCCGGGGGCTATACCGCATCCGGTGTCCGCCACCACCACCTCCGCCAACCGGTCGTTAAGTTTTCTGCAGTAAACAGATACCCGGCCCTGGTCCGTGAATTTGATGGCGTTGCCCACCAGGTTGAACAGCACCTGATCCAGATATTTCCGGTCAGCCCTCACCTGGACACAGGCCCTGGGGCATTCAACGATAAAACCGAGTCCTTTTTGATCCACCAGGCTGTCCATCCTGGATCTCATCTGGTCCAGCACCTCAGCCAGATCACAGATAACAAAATCAAAATCAATACGGCCGGCCTCGATTCTGGACAAATCCAGCAGATCGTTGACAATGGCGATGAGGTGGCGGGAGGAGGCTATTCCCTGATCCACCATGGCACGAAGCTTTTCAGGATCCGCCTTCCCCCTGTCCATCTTGGTGGCGATAAGCTGGAAAAATCCGTAAATTCCGTTGAGTGGCGTCCGCAGTTCATGGCTCATATGGGAAAGGAACTCGCTCTTTGCACGGCTCGCCTCTTCGGCCATTACCCTTGCCTGCTGCAGATTGTCTTCCATACGCTGGCGCTGCAGGATACTCCACATGGTGGACATAAACAGCATCAGGCGGTTGGCATCAGAGTCCACATAGGCGGCTTCCTTATTGCCCACCCCGGCGACGGCCACGGTAGTGTTTGCATCCATGACCGGGACGCTCATATGGCGATGTACCGGGAAATGCCCATCCGGCAGTCCGTCCTTGTCCGCTATGCCTGGATAATCATTGTGGATGACCGGCTTGCCCGTACGAAGGGAATCCGCCCAGATGCCGGCATCGCTCACGGGATGGTGGGAGGCGTTTTTTGCCTTACATGTTTCAAACGTCTTTTCCGTCCAGGTGAACAGGGTCAAGGCTTTCTTGTCCGGATTGACAAAGTGAAGGTACCCGATTTCAGAACGGGTCAGGCGAACCGCCTCTTTCAAAGCAAAATCCACAATTTCCTTTTCTGTTTTATCCACCATCAAGCTGAGTTGCAGCAGGGCCGCCAGACGTTCCTCGTTCATCATTAACTCTTTGTTCGCAGCCTCCAGGGAATATGTCCGCTCCCTGACCTGGGCCGCCAGATCCTGCCGGTGTTTCTCAAGCTCATTTTCAGCCAGTTTCCGTTTGGTGATGTCCATATGGCTGACCACAATCCCCCCGCTGCCGTCTTCCAGGGGGATCACCCATAACAGATACCAGCGGTTGTCCGAATCGGAATCACAGGGATACTCCCAGATAAAAATATCCGCGGTCCGGTCCCGGACAGCCTTTAGGCCGTTGAGGACGATGTCATCTCCGGCACGCCGGCATGCCTCAAAGTAGTTGATGCCAGGCCCGGTATGCTCAAAACTCCCGCCGTTCTCCCCGGAAAATGCATCCCACCGGCTGTTGGTGGCGGTGATCCAACCGGCCTTGTCCAGCACGGCGATATTCAGCGGTAAAGCGTCCAACACCCCCTGCAGCGCACGCTCAAACCTCTTTCTGCGGGTGATGTCCGTGACGGTACCGATATATCCCAGGGTCTTTCCCTGCCCGTCCTTTTCAGGGACAGCCCGGGCCGTAACCCAGGTCGTGCCCCCTTCCGGCCGAAGAAACCGGAAGTCGGATTCAAAGGTCCGGTCTTCCTCAAGCGCCCTCTGCCATGAACCAAGGACCGTTTTTCTGTCTTTGGGATGCACCGATGCTTCCCATCCCCGGCCAAGGGCACCGGCCTGGGGCATGCCGGAAAATACCTGCCATTTTTCATTTACCCACAGAATATCTCCTTTCGTATCGCTTCGAAATATCCCCACCGGGCTCAGACGGACCAGGGTGCGGTACCGTCGCGTTGTTTTCCGAAGCGTTAGATTCAGGGAACGAATGGAATAATACCGCCACAAAAACATGACGATGGTAACGAAAAAGACACCTGCGCCCATAATTTGTGCCACCCGGCCCGAGGTCCAGAAATGGGCCGGGGCACCGTGCCACTTCACGTAAAGCGTTTTGTATTCCGGTGATTTTAAAAATATCTCAAGAACGCGGTTCACCTCGGCAAGAAGACCGGGGTTGTTACGGCAGACCGCAATGGCGCGCTTTATCTCCAGCAGCGGCGGTCCCGCCACCCGGATACGGTCCAAGAGCCCTGCTTTGAGGGCGATGTGCCGGATCACCGGCTCCGGATAAACGATGGCATCCACCCGGCCGGCCAGCAGCCCCTGAAAAAGGGCGTGTTCAGGGTCTTCAAACACAATGATTTCCGCCTGGGGAAATCGGTCTAAAAGAGAACTGCCCGCATTCCTTCGTACCACCCCCACTTTGTCCTTAGCCTTTTTGTCCCGATCATACTGCCATAGTGATCCGGCCCTGACAAACATGGAAATATGGAAGGTTTCAACAGGCTTGGAAAACCGGCAGAACACCTCCCGCCCAGGCGTAATCCCAAGATTCGGAATAACGTCCGCGTCACCGTTTTCCATGGCGTCAAAAACCTCATCCCAGGAGGATTTTACAATATACCTAACCCTGACCCCGGCAATGGCAGCCACACGATCCATCACATCAACGGCAAATCCGGTGGGCGCCCCATTTCGGTCAAGGCTGTAATGCGGCGGGAAACTGTCCGGCACCACGGCCCTGATTATTTTTTTCTGACCCGCGGCAGCCGGTACACATATCAGGGCCAACCAGAGTGACAGCCAAATTTTCATTTTTAATTTCCCACCCTGAACACAGACCATATCAAAAAATTAAACCTGCTAATTAGAGTGCTGCGCCCGGCCGGTTGCGGTACACTTTTTTACAGCCGGACCAGCCGTCGTCTTATTGCCTTTGATGCAGTTGAGATCGGGAGACCCAAAGAACCTGTGGAAGAAAAAATCTGAATTCAGTGACCCGAATTTTGGTGATAAGACTTCAGGATCGCCCTTTTCTATACGAAGTTGTCCGTTGCGATAGTCAATACTATGTATATTTATAGGACAGCAGGCCGGCAAAAGCAATAAGAAACCCGGGACGAATCCAAACCACTTTCCGCAACACGGCGGGCAATGGGGCTTGAATTGGTTGTCCATATCTGGTAGCCATTGATAAGAGGTGATCTTACTGAATTTATGGATGATATAAACGAAATACCCATCACCACACCAACCGGTGGCAACTGTAAGGCAGGCCCAATGCCGTGCCGAGCAGCCATTTTCGCCATCATTGGTTTCATACTGCTTGGCACGTTTGCATCCCATGCCGCTAAGGCACCCCTTCCCCTCAAAATCGGGTATTTCCAGAATGAACCCATTGTTTTCAAAGATCACAATGGGTCGCCCCAGGGGCTCTACGTTGATATCATCAATGAAATCGCAAGGCTGGAAAACTGGGATCCTGTTTTCGTATTCGGAGACTGGAACCAGTGCATCCGGCGTCTGGATACCGGTAAGATAGATCTTATGACCAGTATCGCCCGGAACAGGGAAAGGGAAAAGCGGTATGCCTATTCCCGGGTAAACCTGTTGACGATGTGGGGACAGGTCTACGCCAGGACCAACAGCGATATCGAAGATATTCTGGATCTAAGGGGGCGAAGCGTGGCGGTCCTCAGGGACGGAATCAACGGGATCAACTTCAAGAAAATGGTTCATGCCTTTGGCATCGACTGCCGGCTGGTCCCCGCCAATACCTATGAAGACGTGGCTCGCTTTGTTGCGGACGGCAGGGTCGCCGCCTGTGTGCTCAATAATGTCCAGGGCCGTATGCTCCAGGAAAAATTTGACATCATTGATACCCCTATCATGTTCAACCCATTTAAACTCCTGTTTGCCGCCCCAAAGGAAA
>MDTD01134579.1_pt1 | contig 31622 bp, 25 predicted proteins | sample 811221 | NCBI WGS metagenome assembly MDTD01 (sample SAMN05326646, study PRJNA326480) | marine metagenome | isolation source: seawater | place: Pacific Ocean: South West | collected 2011
GCTCCAGGATTAATAGATACTGTAAAATTAACTTGATCAAATCCTAAAGCTCCCCAAGAAGTTTCTTCAATTTTACGAATATCAGTAATGAACTCCGCCTTATTCATTTTAAGAGGTCCTAACTGTAAGCGCATAGCCTCATCCAATTTCCTGGCGGCTTTAATACGCATATCTGTTAGTTTATTTGCTGAGTTTACATAGGATTTTTTTGCTGTGTCTACCTCTACACGTAGTTGTTTTAAAATTTGACCACGATCTTCAAAATCCGCTAACTTTCTTGACATCTTATCTAAATGATCGGCCAAGTCATCAACAGCAATATTGTGCTTTCGAGCCTGTGCTCGGAGAGAGAACAGACGCTCCTCTATAATCTCTAAATTTTCAGGATCAAGATCTATCTTGGAACAGGCCTTTTCCAACATAGAAATCCCTTCCGATGTCTCTATGGCGGCACGCTCAAGTGTTGCTATCACATCATCAAGTCTTCCATCTGCTTTCTCCGCAACGACCTCGAGGCGATGAGTAGCAATTCGAAGGGTTTCCTCAACTCCATTTGCATTATTTAATTCTGATAGAGCTTTAGTCATTGCATCAATCAAGGTTTCACCATGCATTAGCATAGTGCGCTGGGAAGCTAAAAAATCCTCTTCTCCATTAACTGGGGAAAGTCTATTCAGTTCCTCCACGGATTGAGTAAGATAATCAAGATCACTTTTTGACTCAATTATGGCTTTTTCTGCAATACAGTAATTATCAATAGCTTTACGCCATGAGAACCAACACTTGGATACTTTGTTTGTCTGTTCCGTATAATCACCAAATGAGTCAAGCAAACCGCGGTGGTTGGAAGGATTCATCAAACGCTGGCTCTCAAATTGTCCATGTACCTCTACGAGTGACTCTCCAAACTGTTTAAGCAATCCAAGGCTAACATTTTGGTCATTAATGAAAGACTTAGATTTTCCTTCAGCGGTAAGGACTCTTCGAAGAATTAGAAAATCTTCTTCTGATTTGATTCCACGTTCAATGAGCAGACCCTGTATTTTATCAAGGTCAGCAATATCGAATGTTGCTGTGACTGTTGCCTGACTTGACCCGTGACGAACAAGAGTTGAGTCAGCCCGTGCACCGAGCGTCAACCCAAGGGCATCTAGAAGTATTGATTTTCCTGCACCAGTCTCGCCTGTTAAAACGCCGAGCCCAGTGTCAAATGACAAATCCAAATGATCAATCAAAACTACATCGCGAATTGAAAGTGATAGCAACATCTCTTTTGATCACCAGAATTTATACCAAGGGTCGTCTTTTTTTGGCTTAACTAATTTACCTTCAACTAAATTATAAGCATCTAAATACCATTGACTACCTGGAAAATTGTGACCCAAAACAGCAGCAATTTTTTGCGCTTCTAACTGAACGCCCAGCGCTACATAGCCCTCAACTAATCTGTGCAGGGCTTCAGGAACGTGGGTTGTGCTTTGGAACTTATTTATAACTTGTTTAAATCTATTAATGGCTGCTAATTGCTGGCCCTGCTTAAGGTAATATCGACCTATTTCCATCTCTTTTCCAGCAAGATGATCACGTGTTAGATCTAGTTTTAGTTTAGCATCCTTTGCATATTTTGATGTGGGGAAACGTTTAACCAACTCGGTCAATGTCAACAAAGCGAGTTCAGTCATTTTTTGATCTCGTGTAACATCAGAAATCTGCTCGTAATAACACATTGCTTTTAGGTAAAATGCATAAGGAACATCAGGGCTTGATGGATGCAGTTGAACAAAACGCTCCAGCGCAGTTATTGCACTGTCATACGATGCATCTTGATAGTAACTATATGCCGACATCAGCTGTGCTTTTTTAGCCCACATAGAATAGGGGTGTTGACGTTCAACTTCATCAAACATTACAGCTGCTTCATCAAAATCTCCATCTTCAAGCACATTCATAGCATCATTATAAATTTCATTAACTGGACGCTCCACATAGTCATCAATAATTTCTTCTTGAGTACAAGCGGTCACAAGCATTAGTAGGAAAAATTTGAGGATTAATACCCTACTCCTAAAAAGCCTAAGATTGATGTAAAAAAAATACGGTTTCATTGCAGTGCCTTGTAGATTAAAGCTGCAAGAACTATATCACACTAGAGGCGTTAAAGTGCAAGACCTTGTGAGTTCAAAAAATGTTGAATGCTCAATCAAGGTTAGCTCCGTCTTATTCTGACAATTACAGTGCGATATCAAATGAATCAAGCGGTGACGCAGACAGGGTCAACTACATTACTAGACCATATTTCGGCAGAATTGTTTTCATTAAAGCAGTTAGCAGTGACTTCTTCATAGCACCATGATTCTTTGTCAGCAAAAACCGCTCTTAAAAGTTGATTATTGGCAGCATGACCAGAACAAACACCATGAAAATGACCTAACAATCCAGCGCCAGCTAGATAGAGGTCTCCTACAGCATCCAGAACTTTATGACGAACAAATTCGTCGTCATAACGAAGACCACCTTCATTGATAACCTTATCACCATTCACGACAACAGCATTATCAAGAGATCCACCTTTTGCAAGGCCAGCTGCACGCAACGCTTCAACCTCATGGAGAAAACCAAAAGTTCTTGCCCGCGAAACCTCAGTTTTAAAATTCTCTCCCGCCATTCCTACAGAAATTGACTGACGAGACACAACAGCGCTTTCAAAATCAATATCAAAATCTATTATGAAATTTGCAGAAGGAATTATAGTTGCAGACTTCTTTTCATTGCCGATAGAAACAGCTTTCAATATACGAATTAAACGCTTTGGTGCATCTTGATCAATAATCCCAGCACACTCAGTAAGAAAAATAAATGGAGCAGAACTGCCATCCATAACAGGGATTTCAGGTCCATTAACTTCGATCACAGCATTATCGATACCAGAGCCATACAAAGCGGCCATAAGATGCTCAACCGTAGAGATAGTTACACCATCTTCATTCCCTAGTGTGGTGCACAAATTCGTATCAACAACATTATCCCACTGAGCTTTTATTAGAGGACAACTTTCTGAGATATCTGTTCGTTTAAAAACGATACCACTATTCGGATCACTGGGCAAAAGCTTCATAGAGACATTCACCCCAGAATGAAGGGCTACCCCACTACAACTTACAGAACTTTTAAAAGTTTTTTGCTTAACCATTTTTTGTCCCACAAATTGTAGTTTTCACTTTCTTGAATGCGCTAATCTGAAAGAAGATATTTTTAGTAAACTTTCTTGAATAAACTTCAAAATTACTAGTTTTTTTTAGCAACCTGCTCAACCGCTTTCAAATCACCTTTTGTTTCTTTGTGTTACATTGCCCAACATATTTCCCACCAATTACTTATAGATTGTTAACAAAAGAAAAAAAATTATTGTAACTTCAAAAAAAAAGCTCAAAAGCAACAAAAAAAGCATAAATTTAATGCCTATTATTAATTTTACTGATTAAATAAAAAAAGAAACCGCAAAAAAAGCGGTTTCCTTTTCAATAAAAAAACGTCAATAAAACCAATAATCAACCTAATTCGCTTGGCGACGTAAAAAAGCAGGGATATCCAGTGGATCAGTTTCTTCCTGAGACGCCGCAAGACGTTCTGATTTATCAATCGTTCCCAATTTATTTTGCACCTGATTTTCAGTTGTTTTAGGGCCAGGATCAGTCATTCGGCTCGGCATTGAGGTCTTTGCTTTTGACTCTTCAGTATTTGTTTCAGGGGTATCATCCGAACTACTCGCGATTCCTGTAACTCGTTCAAACAAACTCTGCTTTTTCGCAACTGGTTCTCGATTTTCAGATTTTAAGTCAGAGCTTTTGCTTCCATTTGTCATGGCTGCTGCTGCAAAAGGATCAGCCACCTCAATTACTTTCTCTCCTGATGGACTCATCGGAATTTCAGGTATAAATGCATCTGACATATTATGTCCAGGTGAAGCAACTACTGGCTCACTTGGTTGGGCGAAACTTTCTTCTTTTTGATTGTTTGTGTTGTTGACTTTCACATCTAAGCCTTCATCGATATTTTCCGATAAGTCTTCTCCAGTTGGTTGTTCTTTCAAAAAATTTTGATTTGAAACACCACTTGGAATTTCAAGATTAGGCGCTTCAGAAATTTCTTGGCTAGAATCGGACGCTGACAAAACATCATCAATTTTGTTATTATCGACACTATCTGAAGCAACTGGTCTGACTGGTTCAGGAATTAGAGCCTTTTCTTTAGCGTATTGCCTCTCTGATGGAATTACGTTTTGGGATACAGACAGAAAAGTTGGTGTTGGCACTTCAATGGCCTCACGATCCATACCTGTAGCAACAACAGAGACCCTTATTTTTCCAGCAAGGCTATCATCAAAAGTTGAACCAAAACTTATATGGGCATCTTCATCTACCTCTGACCTAATTCTATTCGCTGCCTCATCAGCTTCGAATAATGTCAAATCTTGCCCCCCAGTAATATTGATCAACACACCTTTTGCTCCAGCCATAGAGCAATCATCCAACAATGGATTTGAAATAGCGGCTTCAGCGGCATCTATAGCTCTACGCTCACCCTCAGCTTCCCCTGTTCCCATCATTGCTTTTCCCATTTCACTCATAACAGATCGAATGTCTGCAAAATCAAGGTTTATCAGGCCTGGCATAACCATCAAATCAGTTACACCTCTCACGCCGGAATGCAGTACTTCATCGGCCATATTAAAAGCATCAGCAAAAGTAGTTTGTTCATTAGCAACCCTAAAAAGGTTTTGATTGGGAATCACGATAAGTGTATCGACAAATTGTTCCAAATCCTCAATACCAGACACGGCTATTTTTTGACGGTGTATACCCTCAAATTGAAACGGTTTAGTAATGACGCCAACTGTAAGAATACCTTTTTCTTTTGCTGCCCTGGCAACAACAGGAGCAGCTCCAGTTCCAGTTCCACCACCCATGCCAGCAGCAATGAATACCATATGAGAATCTCTTATCTGCTCATCAATTTCTATGAGTGACTCCTCTGCTGCAGCACGCCCTACCTCAGGCCTTGAACCTGCGCCCAGACCCTCCGTCACACCTACACCTAGCTGTACACGGCTCTCTGTTTTTGAAGAAGACAACGCTTGAGCATCAGTGTTCGCAACCACAAAATCGACACCCTCTAACTCCTTGTCAATCATGTTATTGACTGCATTTCCACCAGCACCACCAACTCCTATGACTGTAATTCGCGGTTTTAATTGCGGTGTGCTATCGCTCGGTTTAATCAAATTAATGCTCATGTCAGCCTCCAATTCCAGATGGCGATAAATAGGTATTTCATAGAAAAAATCTCATTTCTCGTAAAATTTGGTTTATCCATCTTATTTTTGCCTTAAATTATTGAAAAACCATTAAAAATTTTCTTTTAACCATTGACCAAAACGAGCTAAGCGTCCAGCTGGCTCATCAACGGGCTTATACGCATTTTGAGTTTCGTCAACAGTATTTTTATATGCAAAATTTAAAAGCCCTACAGCAGCAGAGAAAGCTGGTCCAGAGACCGATTCGGCTAATCCTCTAACCTTATGGGGTTTACCCAAACGGACCTCTTTGTTAAATACTGTAGTAGCCAGTTCCCTGACACCTGGCAATTGTGAAGCTCCACCAGTCAAAACAATCCTGCGCCCTGCCACTTTGTCAAATCCTGCCTCTACTAACCTATCCCGGACCAATTCTAATGTTTCTTCAATACGAGGACGGATGATTCCAATTAAGACAGAGCGAGGCACTTGATTAGTTTCTTCTAATTCTTCATCACCGATCATTGGAACTCGAATTATTTCATTGTTATCAGAAGGTATAGGAATAGCACTTCCATAAAGAGTTTTCATCCGTTCAGCTTGCACAATTGGCGTCGAAAGGCCACGCGCAATATCATTGGTCACGTGTGCCCCACCTACTGGTAACGAGTCAATATGAACCAACTCACCATCAAAGAAAACAGAGATGCTTGTTGTACCTCCGCCCATGTCGATGCAGGTTACTCCAAGATTGGCCTCATCTTCATAAACACAAGACAAGGCTGATGCATAGGGTGTTATAACTTTCCCAAAAACATCAAGGTGGGACCGAGAAATTCCTTGTTCAAGATTTCTTACAGAAGCACTGCCTGCACTAATAATATGCATATTAACTCCTAAGCGCTGGCCCTGAAGACCACGCGGATCACGAACCCCTCTATTTCCATCAACACTGTAACCCACTGGTATTAAATGAAGGAGCTCACGCTCAGGATCTTCATTTTCAGGTAACCCTGACGGATCTAATAAAAGGCGCAGATCACGGTCACCAATTTCATGACCAACAATTGAGACCTCATAAGCTATCAAACGAGACCTGGGCTCCCCGCAAGAAACATTAACGATGATGCTATGAATGTTTTCTCTCGCCATTTGTTCAGCTGCCTCAACGGTCGAACGTATGGTTGACTCTACATGCTCAAGGTCAACAATTGTGCCTGATCTGATCCCATGAGAAATTTGATGTCCAATTCCAAGAATTTCATATCCACCTGAGGTTTTTATTTTGGCGATAAGACAGCAAGCCTTAGTAGTCCCCAAATCAAGGGCTGCAACAAGCCCAGAGCGAGACTTATTTACGTCAACACTATTAAACACTCTTCTCGCTAGATTGTTCTCCATTGATTAGGTATCTCTTCCTTGTTTTATCATAATTTCTTGGACTTCTTTATTTTTTCTAATTATCACCCTGCCTGGAAGTCTCAAGTCTAGTAACTTCACGTCACCCCCAAGAATACCGTGGCGACGCTGGTATTCAGCTAAGCGAGACCAAGCAGCTTTTACCCTCTCAGCAGGCAGACGAATGTCAATGTCACCTTTTAAACGAATATTCCATCGCCTTTTACCAACACGAACAGCTGAGATTGCCAAATCCATCAATTGAGGTTGCGTCTTCAAAACGTCAAGTAAGGCAGCGGTATTTTTAGGTGCATCACTTCCTACTACCACCAAAAGGTCTGAGAACTTCTCGATACTTTGTTTCGAAATAACTTCACCCTCACGATCAATAACCTCAAACCGCCCATCTCTTTGCCAAAGAGCCAATGGCTGTCTCTCTACAACACTAAGTAAAATAGTGTTTGGTAGCATTCTTTCGACAGTCGTACGGGCAACCCATGGCAAAACTTCGATACGTTTACGGGCCTCCTCTAAATCGTAGGCTAAAATTGGCGCACCATAGGCGAGACGCACCGCATCCAATAGAGCCTCTTTAGTAGTTTGTGATCTTCCAACTACAAGCACGTCCTCAACTTTAAATCCTAGTGAGCCGGAAAAGGCGATCAAACGCCATTTAGTTTGATCAATCGCTCTTGAGATCATCCCATTATTCCAACTCCATATGCCCATAAAGCCAAACCCGATAAGTAACGCCACTATAAGACCATATATACTGATACGTTCACGCCATACTGGAGCCACCCTCTTCAAAGGTTGTCCTTTCTGAGATGAAGTTCTTTCTTTTTTTCGAGCAAAAAAGAATTTTGTCATGGATCACACTCCGCATTTTCAACCATCCAGATTACTAACTCCTCAAATGAAATCCCCTTATAAGCGGCTTGCTCTGGGACTAATGATAAGGGCGTCATACCAGGCTGGGTATTGACCTCAAGGAGGTATGCATTTTCACCATCTAAACGAAAATCTGCTCTCGAAACGCCACGACAACCTATTGTTTTATGAGCGATGACAGCCATTTCCTTAACCTTGTTATAAATTGATTTACCAATATCAGCTGGAATGACATGACTTGACCCGTCTTCTTCATACTTTGCCGAATAATCATAAAAACTACGTTTTGTTGTGATTTCTGTGACTGCGAGGGCTTGATTGCCCATCACACAAACTGTTAGCTCCTTACCTTGAATAAATTCTTCAATCATAACCTCATTTCCATAAGGCCATGATCCTCCTTCAAAGGGGTTGTTATCGCTTTCAAGCACAACCCTAACTCCAACACTTGAACCTTCATTTGTTGGCTTGAGTACATAAGGCGGTGGCATGATATCACCTGCGACGATATCATCACGACATACAATCTTGTGTTTAGGAACTGGAATGCCCGCGGTTTCAAATAAACGCTTCGACATTGGTTTATCCATAGCAATTGCAGATGCGAGTAAACCAGAGTGGGTATATGGTATATCAAGAATATCAAGTAATCCTTGAACACAACCATCCTCACCAAAACGGCCATGAAGTGCGTTAAAAACAGCGTCTGGCTTTGGATACAGTCTAGTGAGCAATGATCCCATATCACGTTGCACATCAATCGACGTAACTTGAAATCCAGATTTTTTTAGACTATTCGAAACAGCAGCACCACTCACAAGTGAAACTTCGCGTTCAGCAGACCAGCCACCCATCAAAATTGCCACTCTCTTTGTCATTTTCCTACCTCTTGGCAAAATTCTTGTAACGGAACGCCAATACGTTCGATTTCCCACTCAAGAATAATGCCACTAGTCTCAAAGACACGTTTACGAACTTCCTCTCCCAGACTTTCAAGTTCAGCTGCAGTAGCTGATCCTGTATTAATAAGGAAGTTACAATGTTTTTCTGATACTTTTGCTGAGCCATGAATTAAACCACGACAACCAGCTCTATCAATCAGTTCCCATGCTTTAAAATTCATGGGGTTCGCAAAGGTTGAACCACCCGTTGGGGAACGAATAGGCTGACTTACCTTGCGTGCTTTACTAATTTTATCCATTCGCTGACTTATTTCTAATTCCGTTGAAGGGTGCCCTTTTAAAGTAGCCTCAACAAATAACCAGTCTTCTGGGACATTCGTTTTGCGATAGCCAAACCCCATATCTTGGTAACTCAAAACTTTAACATTACCAAAATTATCAATTGCCATTGCGCTCACAAACACATCTTTAAACTCAGATCCATAAGCGCCACCATTCATTCGAAGCCCCCCCCCAATAGTACCCGGAATACCGCTGAGGAATTCTAAACCACCAAGGCGAGCCTGCTTGGCTACCAAAGCTACATTAACGTCAAGGGCTCCAGCGCCAACTTTGATGAAATCACCCTTAGTCTCAATGCTTGCAAAATTACGGCCCAAACGTATAACAACACCGGGGACACCCCCATCACGAACTAAGAGGTTGGAACCAACACCAATTATTTTGATGGGAATATCCTGGGGACGCTTTGACAGAAACCTTATCAAATCATTCAAATCAGCCGGCCTAAATAAAACTTCAGCAGGCCCTCCTACTTTAAACCAGGTTATTTTATCGATAGGTGTGTTAGGGCTATATCGGCCACGAACTTCAGGAAGCCGGGAGATTAAATCTTTCGCGGTAGTTTTTTGTATCATCATTCGACGCTTCCTTGCGACCCATACCGAAGCATACGTAATTTTTCAGGAAGCTCATTTGCTATTTTTGTTATGCTACCTGCGCCGAGGCAAACAACAACATCTCCAGATACAGTCAAATCATTTATAATTCCTGGAAGTTGCTCTATATCAATTAGGGGCATCACTGTCCTGTGTCCACAATCTCGCACTCCCCTTACCAGAGCGTCTCTATCGATACCATCAATCGACAATTCGCCAGCAGCATATACATCTGTGACAATCACTGCATCAGCATCATTAAAGCAGGTGCAAAACTCCCCGAACAAATCACGTAGACGGCTATAGCGGTGCGGTTCCATTATTGCAATTACTTGGCCCTCAGTTGTTTCTCGCGCTGCAGACAGAACTGCGGCTATTTCAACAGGGTGATGGCCATAATCATCAATCACACGTACGCCATCCACTTCACCAGTTTGAGTAAATCGCCTTTTAACCCCCTGAAAATTTGCTAAACCTTTACATAAAATTTCGTCTTCGATACCCATTTCACTTGCAATGCATATCGCAGCAAGGGCATTTTGAATATTATGGTCACCAAACATTGGTAGATTGACAGATTGAATTGTCCGCGTTGAAATTGCTTTTCGATCATTTATCACAACATCCATGGAAACCCCATCTTTTCCGCGCAGGACATTAGTTGCTCGAACATCGGCCTGCGGACTAAAGCCATATGTGACAACTTTTCGGTCCGAAACCCGAGGAATCATTGCTTGAACTTCTACGTGATCAATACAAAGGGCTGAAAAACCATAAAATGGAATATTTTGTACAAAAGTGTCAAAAGCTCCGCGCAGTGCGTCAAAATCTCCGTAAAAATCTAAATGCTCTGGATCAATGTTTGTTACAACTGCAATTGTTGCGGGAAGTTTTAAAAAAGTTCCATCAGACTCGTCTGCTTCTGCGACCATCCAATCACCAGAACCCAACTTTGCATTAGTACCCAGTGCATTAATAATGCCACCGTTAATGACAGTAGGATCCATGCTTGCAGCTTCAAGCATTGCTGCAATTAAAGATGTTGTTGTTGTCTTACCGTGAGTACCACCCACTGCAATTGACCATTTGAGACGCATTAATTCTCCAAGCATTTCTGCTCTTCGAACAACAGGAAGATGCTTATTACGAGCCATCAAAATTTCTGGATTATCATCCTTAACTGCAGACGAAATAACCACAACTTGCGCTTGTCCAATATTTACTTCATTGTGGCCTATTACGACATTAATTCCCATTTTCTGAAGTCGTGAAGTGTTTGCGTTTGCGGACATATCACTGCCCTGTACAGAGTAGCCAAGGTTGTGTAACACCTCTGCTATACCACTCATGCCAATTCCACCAATGCCCACAAAATGAATAGTACCGATATATAAAGATAGTGCTCTCATGCAGCCCTCCGTCCTGTACCCTTTTTATCCATTTGATCGGATATAAAATCAGCCAACTTGACCGCTGCATCTCGATGGCCAGAGACTCGTGCACATTCAGCGGCATGTCTCAAAGTTTTAGGGGCATTGAATAAATCACTTAACCGATCTGCTAAACCATCAGGAGTAAAATTGTCCTGAGCCATTAACCAGCCACCTCCAGCTTCATCAAGGGCGTGCGCATTAAAAGTTTGATGATCATCAATCGCAAAAGGGTAGGGGACTAATATAGCTGGTCTGCCAACCGTCATAACTTCAGATACAGTTGATGCACCCGCTCTGCAAATTAACAAATGAGCGTTTGCTATACGATCAGGAATATCGTTAAAAAAACTCTCCAATTCCGCTTTTATTGAAATACTCTGATAAGCAGCTCGAGTTCCATTCAAGTCTTCTGGACGACATTGCTGAGTCACCTCGAGACGAGATTTTATTTTTGTATCGAGTCTAGCTATTGCATCTGGAATGACTTTGCTGAGAATTGATGCACCTTGTGATCCCCCGAGTACCAACAAACGAATCTTTTCACTCTCATTTAATTCGGGATATGGAACGTCGCGGATTGATGCAACCTCCGGTCTGACTGGCATGCCGGTATGCTTAACTTTCTGCATAGCTGATTTAGGAACTAACCGAACCTCTGCAAATGAAGTAGCAATTCGCCGAACTCTGTTTGCAAGAAATCTATTAGCACGACCAAGAACGGCATTTTGCTCATGTATTATAGTATTAAACCCGGCAAATGTGGCGGCCAGCAAAGTTGGAACAGATGCATAGCCACCAAACCCTACAACCGCACTAGGTTGCATATCCTTTAACAATGAACGCGATTTCAATGTCCCGATGGCCAACTCTGGACAACTTCGAAGAAGTGCCATCAAGCCTTTTCCTGCGATGCCACCGGCGCTTATCCTATGAGTTTCCAAATTACCCAAAGCACCGCCGTAAGCAACACCTCGACGATCCGTTATGAGGCAAAGTCTATAACCACGTTTAGTTAGCTCTTTGGCTAATGCCTCTGCAGGAAAAACATGTCCACCGGTTCCTCCGGCTGCAAGGACAATTAATTTTGGAGATGTTTTCATCCAGTAACCCCCGGTGTTAATTTTTCCAGTAATCCCGGCCCAGAAATTTTTCGTGATCGCATTCGCTTTGAAGAAAAGCCAACCGGACGCCTTCGAGTGAGCGCCAACAGCATTCCCATACCAATCCCCAAAGCCAGAGCAGATGAACCACCATAAGAGACAAATGGTAAAGTCATACCTTTTGGAGGTATCATGTTTAGCGTCGATGAAATATTAATGATTGCCTGTATTCCAAATTGAACGATCAACCCAGCTGAAGCAAGCATGATGAATAGATCTTGTTCTCGCAAGGCTTTTGAAAAACCCCTGAGAACTATAAAAGCAAACAAACCAAGCAAAACAAGGCAAGCAATCACGCCAAATTCTTCACCAGCAACTGCAAATATGAAATCTGCATGCGCATCTGGCAGATCTTCTTTAACTCGACCCTCTCCCGGCCCCCGTCCAAAAAGTCCACCATTTCGAAAAGCCTCTAGCGATCGAGTTACCTGATAACCCTCTCCCGCTGTCGGATCAAAAAATCGGTTAATTCGAACCTGTACATGATCAAAAGTGAAATAAGCTCCTACAATTCCACCCATAAACATGAATGCAATACCAACAACCAGTATGAGAGGTAAACCAGCTAAGAAAAATTCTATCCCCCAAATGGCAGCAACGACGCATGCCATACCTACATCAGGTTGAAACAACAAAAGCCCGACTATGAGAATAAATAAAGCCGTTGCTATTTTATTACCGGGAAATTCAGAAATCATTCGAGTCTGAGCAAACAACCAAGCAGCAATAACTGCAAATGCTGGCTTTATAAATTCGGAGGGCTGAACTGAGAGCCCGAGAAAATGAATCCAACGGCTAGCACCTTTAATTTGTTCTCCAATGAAAAGAGTTAATATCATCCCTATAAGTGCCGCACATGCACAACCAAACGCAAGTCGCCTGATACCCTTTGGAGACATTAATGAAACTAAAATCATTACAATCATCGACATTGGCAAAAAAACAAATTGTCGCTTCACAAAATAAAATGTGTCCAAATCTCTTCTCTCCGCTATAGCAGGTGATGCAGCCAACGTAAGCAACGCTCCAATCGCCGCAACGGAGAAAATAGCCATTAACATCCACCGGTCCACAGTCCACCACCAACGGCCAAATACACTTTTATCGGTACGTAATTGTGTTTTCATGCCATAGCTTCCTCTCTAGCCCCGGGAAGCGATTCAATAATTTTTCGAAAAGCATCTCCCCTAGACTCGAAATTTTGAAATTGGTCGAAAGACGAACAAGCTGGAGAAAATAAAACAGTTGCACCATCACCCAGTTCAGCTAATGCATTCTCTCGTGCCTTGTGGACAGCACTTGATAGCTGACCCGAAATTGTTACTGGAACTTTTCTATCAAGTTTGCTAGCAAATTCTGTGGCCGCCTCACCGATTAAATATGCATGTCTCACCCTGCTAAGATGGGGGAAAGCCGCGTTTACCCCATCTTCTTTTGCACGACCGCCAACAATCCAATAAATATTTCTGTAGCAACCCAGAGCACGAGCAGCAGCTTGACCGTTCGTGGCTTTGCTATCGTTAATATACTGGATACCATCAATTACAGCCAATTTTTCTTGGCGATGAGCAAGACCAGAAAAACTACTTATACCATCAATGATCTCCTTAATTTCAAGCCCGCATGCACGCGCTATAGTGTACGCAACTGCAACATTCTGAAGATTGTGTGAGCCTGGCAAATTTGAAATATTAGCGAAATCTTTGACAGTTTGTATGCGTCCTGTAAAATTGTCGAATAGGGTATCTGATTTGATGTATACGCCACTATCAACCTTGTCTTTTATTGAAACGCCGACAACTTGACGATTACTTCCCTTTAATTCTTCAAAAATAGCCATAGAATTCGCATCGTCTATACAAACTATAATAATCTGTTGACTTCCCTCCGGACCAAATATTCTTTTCTTGGCCTCAATATAACCTCTCATGCCACCGTGGCGTTCCAGATGATCGCCACTAAGATTAAGTAAAACAGCAATATCAAAAACAAGTGATTTAATTAACTCAAGTTGAAATGAAGATACCTCAATCACATACCGAGATACCTCAATCCCGTTATCCAAATTAAGTACTGGGACACCAAGATTACCACCTACCTCAACATTATGATTAGCATTTGTTAAGATGTGCCCAACCAGTGCAGTTGTCGTCGATTTACCGTTAGTTCCTGTAATCCCAATAACAGGAGCATTTAGTTCGCTTCGTGCCAAAAGTTCCAAATCGCCAATAATTTCTACATTGCTCTCATGAGCTATCTGTACAATTGAGTGTGGTTTTGGATAATTCAGAGGAATACCTGGTGACAAGACTAAACTGTCAATAGAGCTCCAATCAACTTTGTATAAATCCACTAATTCAAGACCAGTGGTCGTTGCATGTTTTCGTGCAATTTCATTATCGTCCCAAGCAAAAACTTCAGCACCGCCTTTTTTTAGGGCAAGAGCACAAGACAACCCAGAGCGACCAAGACCAAAAACGCCAACTTTCCGTTCTAAAAAAGAAGAAAGATTAATCATGCACTTCGACTTCCTCTACCTCAGCTTGAGAGTTGAAAGGCCAATTAAAGCCAGGATTAAGGCTATTATCCAAAATCGAATCACGATAGTTGGTTCTGCCCATCCCTTTTTTTCAAAGTGATGGTGCAAGGGAGCCATTGCAAAGACGCGCTTTCCAGTCAATTTAAACGAGGTTACTTGAACGATTACGGATACAGTTTCTAAGACAAATAAACCACCCACAATCGCAAGAACCAATTCATGCTTTGTAATTACGCTGACCACACCCAAAGCTCCGCCTAAGGCCAAAGATCCGGTATCACCCATAAAAACTTTTGCTGGAGGCGCATTGAACCAAAGAAACCCCAGACCCCCGCCAATTAATGCCCCACAAAATACAGATAATTCACCAGTGCCTGGCACATGATGAATTTGCAGGTAATTTGAAAAAACTGCATGTCCTATCAAATAAGAAATCAACGCAAAGACAGCAGCTACGATCATCACAGGACCAATAGCTAGACCATCAAGCCCATCCGTCAAATTTACTGCATTTGAGGCGCCAACCATTACAAATATGCCAAAAAATAGAAACCCGTTTCCTAATTCTATGAGAGTATTTTTTAAAAAAGGAACTGCCAAAGTGGTAGCCAATTCGTCAGGGAGCAAATGCATAATCCAAAGCGTTGCCAAAATAGCTATTAGCCCCTGAATGATCAGCTTCGTCCCACCAGATAAACCCCTGCTATCACGTTTTAAAACTTTGAGGTAATCATCGAGAAAACCAATAATGCCATAGGCCATAGTTACACCAATTGCAGCCCAAATATAACCGTTACTCAAATCTGCCCAAAGCAAAGTGGATAATCCCAGTGCCATCAGTATCATAAACCCACCCATGGTTGGAGTTCCTTGCTTAGTGAGGAGGTGTCCTTCAGGACCATCATCTCGGATTGGCTGACCACCATTTTGTTGCAAGCGCAAAGCATCAATTAAAATGGGTCCCACCAAAAAACTAATAATCAGGGCGGTTAAAATCGCGCCACCAGTTCGGAAAGTTAAATACTTAAAAACATTTAAAATTGCGAATTGTTCAGCTAACGGGAAAAGTATGTGAAACAGCATTTACCTCAATCCTTCGACAAAACGGTTTTGATCCATTTCAATTAGGGCCTTAATTATATTGCCCATCCTGTTTCCAGAAGATCCCTTAACTACAAGCACATCGCCCGGTTGGATGGCCTCAATGATCATTTTTTCTAGCTGTTTTATAGCTTTAGCATGGCCTGCTCTCATTGATGGGGGGAGGCTTTTTGCTAAAAATTCCATTTTATCACCAAAAGTAAAAACAAGGTCTATACCCTTTTCCTCGAGCACATCGACAAGACCAACGTGAAGCTTTATTGATTTTTTTCCGAGTTCTAGCATGTCTCCAAGTACTGCAATACGGCGACCGGCATTTGACGGTTTAGTCTCACTGAGGACCTCAATGGCCGCTTTCATAGAAACCGGACTGGCGTTGTAACTATCGTCAATAAGGGTAACAGAGCCACCTTTAACTTGCAGTACGTGATGATTCCCCCGTCCAATTGGTGCTTGCATTTCTTCAAATAAATTTGCAGCAGCAATTACATCCCCGCCAGAGGCTGATATAGTTGCCAATACGCCCAGGGAATTCAGAACCCAGTGACTACCTGGCAAACCCAGACGATATGAATGAATTTTTCCACTGAGGTTAGCTTTGATCACCCTGCCAGCTTCGTCTGGCTCTACTTCTAGAAGCTTGAAATCTGCTTCTTTAAAAATACCAAAACTGACAATTTTTTTGACACCTGTTTTCCTCGCCGTCTCAGACAAGTGATGAAAATATTTATTATCTCTGTTTAAGATAACAGTTCCATTTTCTTCCAGCCCATCAAAAATTTCAGCTTTAGCATCAGCTATGGCCTCTTCATTCTCAAAAAATTTACTGTGGGCCAATTCAACTGTTGTAATTAACGCAACATGAGGCCTCACAAGGCAAGATAATGGGCTAATCTCTCCGGGATGATTCATGCCAATTTCAAAAACTCCATAAACAGTCTCTTCGGGCATGCGTGATAAACTCAAAGGAACACCAAAATGATTATTTAAATTACATATACTGGCTGATGTAGAAGCCTGATGAGAGAGGGTGAATTTCAATGCTTCCTTACATCCAGTTTTTCCCACACTCCCCGTCACAGCTATAATAGTTGCCCTAGTTCTCTCACGAGCGGCTCGACCTAGAGCATCCAGTGCAAGTGAAGTATCCCTTACTTTTAAAAAAATACCCTCAGTATCTCGCTCAACAACAGCTGCCACCGCACCCTTCAAAAAAGCATCTTGAACAAAATCATGCCCATCGAAATTAGGTCCACGGAGAGCCACAAAAAGATCACCTTTCTCAAGTGTTCGTGTATCTATAGAAATACCATTTGCGATCCAATTGTCAGAGGACTGCCCTTTTGTAGCAAACTCAGCCTTATCAGAGGTCCAAATGCCAGTCATCATGCCCTCCCTTCGAGCACGCTTCGAATTTCATCAGCATCATTAAACGGGTACTCTCTATTTGCTAATATCTGTACATTTTCATGTCCTTTTCCAGCGATTATTAGCACGTCATCTTTCTTCAATAATGAAATAGCCTCCCTGATAGCTCTTCTTCGATCAGATATTTCTTTTGCACCAACGCAAGTAGTGAGTATCTGACCTCTAATAGCTGATGCATCCTCTTTCCGCGGGTTATCATCAGTAATAATTATTCTATCAGCCAGTTGACACGCAACACGTCCCATTTCAGCGCGTTTTCCCTTATCTCTCTCACCCCCACACCCAAAAACTAAACTCAAGCTGCCCTTTGTGTATGGCCTCAGAGTTTTAAGAATAGAGGCCAATGCTTGGGGCGTATGGGCAAAATCAACATATATGGGAGCTCCACTAGAGGAGCGCCCAATAAATTGAAGGCGACCTGGAACTACTTCTAAATTTTCCAATGCACTAACAGATTTATCTATTTCCACAGAATCGGCAAGAACGATGCCAAGAGCACATAAAGCATTTTCAATTTGAAAGGCACCAGATAGTGGTAAAGTAACCTCATATTGATTTCCCATTACATTCAAATAAAGATGCTGATTGCTATCTTGGATACTCAGACCATCAAGACGAATATCTTCCCCTTTACGCCCATAGCTAATAATGCGACCACGAGCCACTTTACGTAAGGGAAGATAAAACTCATCATCAGCATTTAATACAGCCACACCATCATCCCTTAGTATTTCACAAAACAACCTTTTTTTGGCGCCAAAATACTCTTCCACAGATCCATGGTAATCTAAATGATCACGACTAAGGTTTGTAAACCCAGCAACCGAAATATTTACGGCATCAAGGCGGTGTTGATGGAGACCGTGAGATGAAGCCTCCATCGCCAAAGCTTCAATTCCTTGCTTCCACAAGTCCGCAAGAATTTTATGCAAATCTCCCGAGTCTGGTGTTGTAAGGCCTATACCTGGTTCAAAGCCGGGTGCAATTATGCCCATTGTTCCAAGACTTGCCCCTTTTTTTCCAAGATTTTCCCATATTTGACGAACAAATGAAACAACTGAGGTCTTACCATTGGTGCCTGTGACAGCAACTACAGTTGCGGGTTGGTGCTCAAAGAAACGCGAGGCCATTTGAGCAAACATCAATCTAGTATTTTCGACTGTGAGAACGATAGCGCTACCACTGATCGATGTACCAAAGGGTGCTATTATGGCTGACGCACCTCGTCTTAAAGCGTCATTAATGTAATCTCTCCCATCTTTATTAAAACCGGGAATTGCAGCAAATAGAAATCCCGGCTCAATCCTTCGAGAATCACACGCCAAACCTGAAATCTCCACTCCCTGAATAACAGAGTCATCAACGGATTGGCCAAAGTCTTCATTTAATAGATCAATTAGGCGCAAGGTATTGCTCCATGAAACCCAACCTGTCATTATCTAGGTAAGCCAATTTTGAATTTTTTTGTTTCAATTGCATTTTTGGGCGAAGACTTCCACTTGGTAGAATGCCAAACAAAGACGCCATACGCCATATCATTTGACTTACTATTGGAGCTGCAACCCAACCGCCAGTAGCATTATTAAATGTTTTCTTCGTCCCATTTGGCTCATCAAGCAAGGCCAGCAAAACATATCGGGGTCGATCTATTGGAAACGCCCCTACAAAAGAAGAAACCAAAGATTTTTCATCATACCTACCATTCACTTGTTTTTCTGCTGTACCTGTTTTTCCACCTATTTGGTAGCCTGGCACGGCAGCATTTCTTCCAGTGCCATTGGTCACAACAAGATGCATGAGATCACGCATCTGTTTTGATGTCTTTTCCGAAATGACCCGAACACCGACTGGCGGTTCCTTTGATTGATGTTTAAGCAAGCTCACTGACATTCGTCTGCCACCGTTAACCAGTGATGCAACCGCATTAGCAAGTTGAAGAGGACTCACAGAAACGCCATAACCGTATGAAATTGTCATGGTTGAAATATCACTCCAACGGTTTGGATATTGTGGCTGGCCAACCTCAGCCAATTCAACCCCGGAGTTTTGCAGGAGACCTAGCTGGTCAAGATAATATTTCTGTTTTTTTGCTCCCACATCCATAGCCATTTTGGCTGTTCCTATGTTGGATGAGTGAATAAGTATTTCTGGAACAGTCAATAATCGGTTTTGTCCGTGATAATCGTCAATAACAAATTGAGAAATAGTTATTGGTTTAGATGCATCATACTGATCTCCTATATCAACAACCCCACTATCTAAAGCCATTGCCGTTGTGAACAATTTGAAAGTTGAGCCCATTTCATAAACACCCTTGGTGACGCGATTAAAACCAGCTGTTCCGCGCATGCTTTCCCGGACATTTGGATCAAAATCAGGAAGGGAAACCATTGAAATAATTTCCCCTGTTGAGACGTCAAGAACTGCACCTGCGGCACCAAGAGCCTTAAATTCTTTCATAGCTTTACTGAGTTCCTGCCTAAGCATTGTCTGAACTCGAATATCTATGGATAGTTGCAAAGCCTCTTCATCATTAGCAAGGCTGGTGGCAAAAGATTTCTCGACCCCAGCAATACCTTTACCATCAATATCTGTCAGCCCCAGTATGTGAGCCGCTTCTCGACCATGGGGGTAAACTCGTTGCTCGCCCCGTTGAAACATAATTCCAGGCAACCCTAGGGTATTTACTACATACTGCTGCTTCGGTGTTAGGTTTCGACTAATCCAAACAAAATGAGATTTCGACTTTAATTTTGATAACAATTCATCGGAATTCATTTCAGGAAATACTTTGGTCAACTCTTTAGCAACCTCCTCAGGATTCACAATATCTTTGGGATCTGCATAAAGCGAAGCTGTTGGCAAAGAGGTTGCCAAAATCACGCCGTTTCGGTCAATAATATTTGCGCGGCCAATTATTGTCTTATCGGCAGTAATTCTATCAGAGGCTTGCTCATATTCTCCAACACCAAGAAGACTAATGTCCACTAAACGGAAGCTAATCGCAAAAAAAGCAATCAAGAACATCACTCCGGTTACTAATAAACGATTGCGTCCAGTTTCTATAACTTGCTTGAAATTACCCTCAAGATAGACCGTTTCATCGACTGGAATTTCCCGGTGTTTCGAAAAGCGACTAATTTTTATAGTACGATCATCAACCATAAAGCTACTGCCCGTCACTTGCAGGAAAGGAAGAAATTAAATCTAGATTAGTTTTGGGATCGAAACTTGAGGCTGTTTTGTGATGCTCAATATTTTTAAAACTTGTCAACTGTGCCGGATTAACAGGCCTCATTCCTAGATGGCGACGGGCCAAATCACCCAACCTTTCAGGATTATTGAGATGACTCCACTCAGCTTCAAGTACGTGGATAGCTTGATGCTCTGCTATAATTGATTTTCTTATCTTATCTAAATCATCCTCCAAGTCTTGAACCTGATACTTGATAGAAAACAGAGTTACACTGATTGCGCCTGCGAGAAGTAAAAAAAGTAAAGTTGTGTGTCGCATTTTTCCTCCTCTTCTTTTTTAGGCAGCCGCACCAGACATAGAATTTGGCCAGGGAGGTGCATTGGTTCGCTCCGCGGCTCTCAATTTAGCTGATTTTGCTCGTGGGTTATTGATGGTTTCTTTTAAACTAGGTTTAATTACGCCACGTTTAAGTAATTTAAAACTTGGGATCTTTCGATTGGCCTGATTTTCAGGTAGATGACGTGAAGGTCGAGATCTTTTCCCTGAGCGGTGCTGAAGAAATTCTTTCACCTTACGATCTTCCAGCGAATGAAATGAAACCACAACTAAACGCCCTCCAGGACTGAGTAGTTTTTCTGCTGCAGATAAACCTCGGGAAAGCTCGCCGAGCTCATCATTAACATGAATGCGTAAAGCTTGAAATGTCCTTGTAGCCGGGTCAATTCCATTCTTTGACCTTTTGACAATTCCTCGAATTAATTTCGCTAACTGATCAGTTGTTGAAAAAGGTTTTTGGGCTCTGGTCTCAACTATAGCTGCTGCGATGCGCCTTGACGCTCGCTCCTCACCAAAGGTGTATATAATATTAGCGAGGTCTTCTTCATTCAAAGTATTTACCATGTGTGCAGCATTAACAGAGGACTGAAAATCCATGCGCATATCCAGAGGGCCATTTGTAAGAAATGAGAACCCTCGTTCAGGATTATTAATTTGCATGGAAGACAAACCTATATCCAAAGCAACGCCATCAATGCGTTTAATCCCAATCTGAGCCAGTAAGCCTATCATGTCACCAAAACAACCTCGTATAATATGAAGACGCCCCTGATAAGATTTAGCCATTTTTTTGCCTATTTCTAAAGCATAGGGATCACGGTCTATACCAATTACCTGGCAATTTGCAGACTCCAAAATAGCTTTGGAATAACCCCCAGCCCCAAAAGTGCCATCCACGTAAATGGAACCTTCACTCGGACCTTCAGGACCAATTGATTCAAGCATTTCTTGGAGTAGTACCGAAGTATGTTGCGATACTTGTGAAGCAGTCGAAATCATCATGTGTCTCCTTTAGAGACACGATTAGGAGGCAAAGTTACAGCGCGCGCGCGCGCTTGACTTAAACCACGAAGTCGGTGCTCGTCATGAAACTCAGGGTTCCAAATTTGGAAATAATCAGCACGCCCAACAAAACGTGCTTCATCAACAACTCCAGCCATATGCAGTAATTCAGATGGAATTGAGATCCTGCCCTCAGAGTCAAATGGCAGTGCATGCGCGTTATCCAAAACAGCAATCAATAAATCGTCTTGTTCGGGAGAGAACATTTCTAAACTATCATCAAACCGACGGGTTAACTTTTCAAAATAGGTCTCACCACAAGCCTCAATGGCCTTAAAACGAATGGATGGATAAACATAAACTCCACCATAACCTTCATGCACAAAAGCATTGCGGAAGGTTTTAGGAACAGAAACCCTCCCCTTTTTATCAATTTTATTTACATGCCTGCCAACCAATAGCATCTTTTTAGGCTCCCGTTGCCGTTCTACTGTTCATTAAGCCAAATTCTCTTGAACTTTTGGCTTCATCAACTCCTCAAGAAGAATTAACGGCTGATCATAAAGCTCCTAATTTCTCCCATTCTCGCTACCCTATATGGGATAACATGGGATATTATGGGAATCAATGGGTAATTATGGGTTATTTTGAGTTAATAAAGCGTTATCTTAGCCCGAAAAACCAAGTAGTTTGGCAAACTATGAAATTTTCATGACTAAAATATAGAAATTTCATAAATTAAGAATCTCAAATTTGAAGGGTTTCTGCCTTTTTTCGTTGAAAAAAGCCAGACGGTCTATAAGCCGGGTTCTGTCCACGCAAAAAAAATGCGATCGATGGTTATTCATCTGGGACGTCCATTGCTGAACGCCTCATGCGACACACCCGGACGGCGACGCGAAAACTCGCCTGTAGCCCATAGCAACTGGCCGTCCCTACTTGGTCTTGCTCTCGGTGGGGTTTACCATGCCGCTCTCGTTACCGATAGCGCGGTGCGCTCTTACCGCACCCTTTCACCCTTACCTACTGTGAAAGCAGGCGGTTTTCTCTCTGTGGCACTTTCCCTAGGGTCGCCCCCGCCGGTCGTTAACCGGCACCGTGTTTCCGTAGAGCCCGGACTTTCCTCGACTTTCATATAAAAAAAGCCGCAACCATCCAACCGTCTGGCCATTCTTTATCCCATGAGTTTAAATAATTGGTCAATAGTCTCTTTGCACGGTTATAATGCCAAAGAATTGGCATTTATATTTGACGGAGAAACACAAAATGGATTTGTCATTTAAAACATTCTCAAAAGACATGCCACACCAAACTATACTGATTGTCAGCCATGAACGCTCTGGCACCCATTTTCTTATGAATAGCATGGGCAAAGCTTTCGGCTATCACTCTGATAACTGGATTGATCTAGACTGGCACAAAGTACCAATCAATTATTTTGCTAGCCAAGATATAACACAACTTATGAGCCATTTTAACGGTCAAAAGCTAGCAAACCCAATAAAAAGTCACCATCAAGCTGATTTTTTTGCCCCAGTTATAGAAAAGGTGCTCGAAAGCGTTGCTATTTTATATATTTACAGAAATCCATGGGATGTGATGCAAAGTCTTTGTCGCCTATTAAACCACTGCGAATGGCGCGAGGGACCCATATGTAATACCCCATCAGAACTGATGCGCACGGAACCTGAAGGACACTTGATGCGTTATCAAATAAAACAATATCATTCAATGTTACATCGATGGAAAGACCATGTTTCAGGCTGGTTAGAACTTGCGAAGACTAATGATAAGATTGTGACTTTGTGTTATGAGAACCTCCTTTCTGACTATTCATCTACATTGATGAAAATTGCCGAGCAAGTTGTGGGCATGACACCCAAAGACTCAATTCCACCAGATAAAATTCACAGCGTTATAGGTCCGGAAGTAACTGACGTAGCAAAGCTTCCTACTTCGGTGGAAGATAAGCGTTACATAAATGAGGTCTCTCAAGATTTAAATGAAAGGATTGGATATTATTTTTAAAGAGGCGAACTTCATGCCAAGATTTATAACAAATTCTTTGGAAAAGAAAAAATCGAAACTATCAACATAAACCACTTAATAGTTGAGAGGTCTCTCGATCCAAAATACCAGTTACCTCACGGGGTCTAAAGTGACGCTGAAATGCCTCAATCGTCTTTTTCATATCAACCGTTTCATAACCAAATTGGCTAAAAAGCATCTCTGCTTTCACGTTATCAATGCTATCAACTACAGAGGGATTTGGCCAAATGCCAATCCCACTTTTGTAAAGACGGCGCCAATCAAACAATTCTCCGGGATCAATCTTACGGCGTGGTGCTACATCAGAGTGACCAACTATATTATGCCCTGATATAGAATATCGTTGAATAATTTCGATGATTAATGACTCCAATGCAGCCATCTGTTTATCCGGAAACTTCGTTAAACCAAACTCATGCCCAGGATTTACTATCTCAATACCTATTGAGCGTTCATTAATGTCAGTATTTCCACGCCAAAATGCTGAACCAGCATGCCAAGCCCTGCGATCCTCAGAAACTAACTGTATCAGATGCCCATCCTCAAATACAATATAATGGGCACTTACTTCAGCAAGTGGATTACATAACCTTTCAACAGCCATCTCTCCATTCTTCATCCCCGTGTAATGTAGGACCACCATGTCAACCAAATTTCCTTTTGGGCGCTCATCTTGGTTAGGAGATCTGCAATATTCCAACTAATTTATTCCTCTTTGTTTACTTATGGTGTCATATGCTGAATTAATTGCTGCCATCTTTTCATTCGCGAGATCAATAAACTCTTGTGGCAGTCCGTGAGCAATTAATTTGTCGGGGTGGTTTTCAATTATTAATTTTCGATACACTCTTTTGATATCTTCATTCGTAGCGTCAGTACTAACTCCAAGTATCTCATACGGGCATGTCTCCCCTAATGATCTGAATCTGGCGTTAAGACTCTGAAATTGTTGTTCTGAAAAGCCAAATATTGCAGATACTTTTCCCAAAAATTCAAGCTCTGCTGGATGTATCACACCATCAGCTTGTGCTATGTGAAACAATCCACCGAGTAACTCCTCCAAAATAGCTGGTTGCCCAGAAAACATTCGACTTACTTGTTCTGCATAAGGCTCAAAACCATTTGAATCTGCACGGGCTTCGTCGAATAATTTTCCTACACTACTTAATTCGTCTTTTGGAATATGAAAAACTTTTTTAAAAGCGTTTACTTCTTCTCGAGTGACCACACCATCAGATTTAGCCATCTTAGCACTTAGAACTATCACTGCCATTGTGAAGGCAACTTGCCGTGTTTGCTGATCTTCTGAACTAGTTCCCCTTTGAAATGCTTCCCCACTCCGAGCTTTATCCATTTTGTGGCCCGCATAAGCACCTATTAGTGCACCTAGTGGCCCACCCAATGCAAAACCTGCCACACCTCCAATAACTTTTCCCCAAATACTCATTGTTTCCTCGAACCTCGTTTTGTAAATATAACGAAAAGATATCCAGTATAAGAAGAAGTTAACAAACAACTAAGATTAAATTGAATAAAAAATTTCCATTCGAATATATGTTTATTTAAGATGAATTATACTATTACTCCACTAAATAAGTTCATCACAAAACAGATTTGACCAAATATATATTTATTTTAATTTCTCAAATACGGAGCATGGCTAACTCCAATGATCTTTGTCACAAAACAATATTTATTTGAGTGTGTCTATTTATACAGAGAAACAAATGTTTTAAGAGTTTTTCGTTTTAACATTTTTGCGCAAAAAGGTGTTTAAATGACCATCAGAGAAATGCTAACGGATTTTGGTCATTATTTTTATGACATGCTCCAAAAGACATTGAACTTAGATTTTTTTGATATGGAAAAATTACAAGTCGTTACAGTGGTATTTTGTGGATTTGCACTTCTCAGCTTAACGGGATTGATGTTTATGTATATAACAGCAACTCCGTGTTTTCATTTTTTTGAAACCTTGCGACAAAGAAAAAAATCTAACAATATAACTTCCATTTCTTCTATATGGTTTTTCTTCAAACTTTGCTTCTTTCTAGTCTGCTTTTTTCTTTGTTTAAGCCTCCCAAGCTTAATGCTTTATTTGACATACTATTTTTATATCAGTTAAACATTCACATAATTAGCCATTTTTTTTGTCACTGACGAAATAAATTCTTTTCGATTTCAAAAAAACAAGTCTTAAAAAAATATTCAAGAACATCCACCCCAAATCTTCAATTATTACAAATAAAGCTTCATGTTACCTGCATTTGTCTTGCATAATAACAAAATTAATATGTAGACGAACACACAAATACTTAATTAAATCATGATGCAAAATAGATGGCAATTCTGGGTTGATCGTGGCGGGACCTTTACTGACATTGTTGCTCGCGACCCAACTGGTGAGATAATTAGCCATAAATTGCTATCAGAAAATCCTAAACATTACTCAGATCCGGTTTTACATGGCATAAAAAATCTCCTTGGTCTTAAAAATGATGATGGCATACCAGAGGATGTTATCAAAGAAATCAAGATGGGGACCACTGTTGCCACAAATGCTCTTTTGGAACGAAAGGGCGAAAAAACTTTGCTTGTAATAACAAAGGGATTTAGAGATGCTCTTCGTATTGGATATCAAAACCGCCCAAAATTATTTGATAAACATATTCAAATTCACGAAATGTTATACGATGAGGTTTTAGAGGTTGATGAGAGGGTCTCAGCCGACGGCAAGATATTAATTGCGCCCAATGAAGCAACTATTAGAAAAGATTTACTCGTTGCTTTAAACTCTGGACTAAAGTCTGTTGCGATTGTCTTCATGCATGCATACCGCCTCGCAAAGCATGAAAAAGTCGTTGCCCGAATTGCAAGCGAGTTAGGATTCAAGCAAATTTCTGTTTCTCACAAAACCTCTCCCCTAATGAAACTAGTATCACGAGGAGAAACTACTGTTGCAGATGCTTACCTGTCCCCAATCATGAGCCGTTATATTGATCAAATTTCTTTTGAACTTGGTAATATTGATCTTTTTCTTATGCAATCTAATGGTGGTCTGACAAACGCACAATTTATAAAGGGCAAAGATAGCATACTTTCTGGTCCTGCTGGCGGGGTTGTTGGAATGGTCAGAACTGCCTGTGATGCTGGTTTTAAAAAAATAATTGGTTTTGACATGGGGGGAACTTCAACGGACGTATCACATTTTAATAATGTTTATGAGCGTGCCTTTGAGACAGAAATAGCCGGAATTCGTCTTAGTACACCAATGATGAAAATTCACACAATAGCTGCTGGGGGAGGATCTATTCTCAATTTTGATGGCACTCGCTTCAGAGTTGGCCCAGAGTCTGCTGGTGCAATTCCTGGACCCAAAAGCTATCGAAATGGTGGACCGCTAACTCTCACAGACTGCAATGTTATGCTTGGAAAAATCCAAGCCAGTCACTTCCCTAAAATATTTGGAAAGGAGTCAAATCAAGGTCTTGATTATGAAAAAGTTGAGGAAGCTTTTTGCAAGTTAGCAAAAAAAATTGGGCATGTAACTGGCAATAAAAAAACCCCAGAAGAAGTAGCAGAAGGATTTTTGATGATCGCTATTGAAAACATGTCAAATGCCATTAAACAGATTTCAATACAACAAGGCCATGACATCACCAATTACACCCTAAATTGTTTTGGTGGCGCTGGAGGGCAACATGCCTGCTTAGTCGCAGAATCTTTGGGGATGGAAACTATTTTTTTGCACCCATTAGCGAGTGTGCTCTCTGCCTATGGGATAGGACTAGCTCAAATGCGAGTCATACGTGAACAGTCTTATGAGGTGCCACTTAACAAGAAAGGCGTGAAAAAAATAAATTCTTTACTATCAAAATTGGAACTTGATGCCATTTCAAAAATTGAAAGCCAAGGAATAGCCAGATCTGAAATTTCAGTAATCCGTAAAGTATCTATCCGATATGAAGGCACAGACACATCTCTATGTGTTGACTATCAAACCATATGTCAAATGAAATTAAGTTTTGAGTCACTTCACAAAAAGCGTTTTGGGTTTGTCTTCTCAGAACGAAATCTTATCATCGAGTCTCTATCGGTTGAGGTTGTTGAAGCAACTAAAAGATCAGACCCCTCAAAAAAAAACCATACATTTGAGAGAACAACTGCAATACCATTAGATGTAACAAAATTCGTCAGTAGATCAAAAAATCATCAAGCACCCATTTACAGACGTGAAGATATTAGCCCAGGAATTCAAATACAGGGTCCTGCAATCATCATTGATAAAACAGGTACGACCATTGTTGAACCTCATTGGCAAGCAAGTGCAGGCTCACAAGGCGAGTTGATATTACGTTTTGAGTCAGGGAAAAAATCGCCTATGTCAATGAATGAGAAAAAAGATATTACAAATCGTGCCGATCCAGTACTACTAGAAATATTTAATAATTTATTTATGTCAATTGCTGAACAAATGGGCGTATTGCTTGCTAATACAGCCACCTCTGTTAACATAAAAGAACGTCTTGATTTTTCTTGTGCAATTTTTGATATAAATGGAGCCTTAGTAGCCAATGCTCCGCACGTACCTGTTCATCTCGGTTCTATGGGAGATAGTGTGCGAACTATAGCTCTCGATCAAAGCAGGCAATTAAACCCAGGTGACGTTGTCGCTCTTAATGCACCTTATAATGGCGGAACCCACTTACCTGATATCACCTTGATTAGCCCTTTTTTTGATGAAGGTGGCAAAAATATTCTTTTTTATGTCGCATCACGTGGTCATCACGCTGATATTGGTGGCATTACTCCAGGCTCAATGCCCTCACACAGCACCAATGTCGATGAAGAAGGGGTATTAATTGACAACTTCTTGATAGTCAAAAATGGAGAATTTCTTGAACAAGAACTGAGATTACTACTTTCATCTGGGCCTTATCCTGCACGAAACCCTGATCAAAATATTTCCGACCTGATGGCTCAAATTGCGGCAAATGAGAAAGGCATTATTGAACTTAAAAATATGGTGAAAAACTTTGGCTCCAAAATGGTTCAATCATACATGGGGTTCGTTCAGGAGAATGCAGAAGAATCAGTGCGTAAAGTTCTAGACACATTGAAAGGTGGTAGTTTTTGTTACGAGTTGGATTGTGGCGCAAAGATCAAAGTTAATATTATCATAAATAGAAATTCTCGTAGTGCGAAAGTCGACTTTACTGGCACGTCTGCACAACTAAAAACAAACTTCAACTCTCCTTCGGCAGTAACTAAAGCAGCTATTCTTTATGTGTTTCGCACACTGATCAATGACGAAATACCACTGAACGAAGGTTGCCTAAAACCCATAGAAATAAATATTCCACCAGGTTGCATGCTTAATCCAATGTATCCAGCGGCAGTTGTTGCTGGAAATGTGGAAACTTCGCAAGCGGTGGTTGATACTATTTTTGGTGCTCTTGGAGTAATGGCAGCATCTCAAGGAACCATGAATAATCTTACCTTTGGAAATAAAAAATTTCAGTATTATGAAACAATTTGTGGAGGATCCGGCGCCGGACCTAATTTTGATGGGACTGATGCCGTGCAAACTCATATGACAAATTCACGTCTTACTGACCCAGAGGTATTAGAATGGAGATTTCCGGTGTTAATCGAGAATTTTTCTATCAGACATGGAAGTGGAGGAAAGGGTCGTTTCTCTGGTGGCAATGGCGTAACAAGACGCTTAAAATTTCTGGAACCTATGTCTGCCTCAATCTTGTCAGGGCATAGACGTGTTGCACCCTATGGCATGTCAGGCGGAGAAAGCGGTGTGTGTGGAGAAAATTGGCTTGAGAAAAAAAATGGCCGTAAAACTCCCTTGCGTGGCACAGCGCAAGTTCAAATAATGCCAGGAGATGTTCTTACAATAAAAACACCAGGCGGTGGAGGATATGGTCAACTATAGACTAAACTATCAAACCCAAACCATTGACAGGGCAAATTTGACCTTTCTAACTAAAATGATATCCAATCTTTGAATTATATATTTTGCCGAAATTTTTGTGCGTGCATCTTAATTTATAATTTGTAATTAGATTTGGCTTATCCCCAGATATTCTTTTTTATCCACAGATGCTTGACCTTTTCCACAACCCATCCAATTGATTACCTGAAAACAAGCGAATAACTTTGAACTAATATGTTTATCAAATTCGTTAAATAGAGAGTAATCGTTAATTGTGTTCAAAAGATCTCGGGCTATCGAAAAAAAAAATATCTTTTGTAGTGGTGTTTCTATCCTGAAAAAATACGAGAAGCTTTTATCTCGTATTAAAAACTTTTTCCCAAAAAATACTGCAACGCTCTCTTTTATGTTTTTAATGCTTTGTATTAAACCGACTTGGGCAGCAAGTCTTGAGCAAGAGCTATCCCAAATCATAAATCAACATCCATTGATCAAAGCAGGCAAAACAACCACACAATCTGCACAACGTGTAATAAATCAATCCAGAGCTGGTTATTTTCCAACTATCTCTGCAAGTGCTATAGCAGGGCCTCAATATATTGACAATCCAACAACTCGCCTTGCTGAAAAAGACTGGCGCCGAACTGCACAAACAGCATCTCTCACAATGACACAAAATCTATTTGATGGATATCTTACGCACTCAACAGTCCGCACAGCACGCCTAAATAAATCTCTGGCCAAGATCACACTTGAAGGAACTATGCAAAATATTCTTTTTGAGGGAACATCCGCTTATGTAGATGTACTTCGCCAATATCGACTAGTTCAACTGGCTTTTAGTAATGAGGCTACAATACAACAACAACTTAATTTAGAGGATGAGAGGGTGCAACGTGGATCAGGAATAGCTGTAGACGCATTACAATCCAAATCCCGTTTGCAGATGGCAAAGGAGCGTAGAGTCGTTTTTGAGGGAGCCCTTGATGATGCCATAAGCCGCTATGCTCAAGTGTTTGACCGAATGCCAAACGTTGAAGCAATGTTTGACCCAGTCCCGCCAGTGGAAATGATACCAAGCGAACTTCAAAAAACCATAAATATTGCAATAAAAGAAAACCCTGCGATAACAAATAGTGCTGTTTCATTGGAAATGGCCCGTGAACGAAGACGCACAGTATTATCTGAATATTCACCAGTCATTGATGTAGTTGGAACTGCAAATTATGAAAAACATAACAATGGTACATTAGGAACAAGAAGAGATTATTCAGTTCAATTGCAAGCTAACTGGAATCTATTCACTGGTTTTTCAACTGGAGAAAGTTTAACACAAGTTGCCTATGACTATGGCACTAGTCGAAACAACCATGACCAAACAGTCGATAAAGTTATTGAACAAGTTAGGCTCTCTTGGCAGTCTCTTATGACCGCCCGAGCACGACTTGAACTTTTAGAAAATGCAGTAAACATCGCTTCAGAAGTATTTGTATCCCGCAAAAAATTGCGTGAGGCGGGAAAAGAAACCGTAATAAATGTTCTGGATGCAGAAAACGAAGTTTCAAATGCTCAAATAAACTACACCTCAGCGGCTTATGACGAACGATTGGCAATTTATCAACTTTTACTCGCGATGGGTCGTCTCAGCCCCTCTTACCTTAAGCTAGCAATGAACAACTAGCTCAAAAATGCAAAAGTTTCTGTAGACTGGCTAATATATTTTATTTTTTATTAATAACAATTCACCTGTGCTTACTTGCGGAAATATTGGTAAAGATTCTTCCCCGTAAACTCGTAAAAAACTACGATTCATGTCAGGGAACCTTCCACCAACATCATCAAATTTACGTGCTTCAAGGGTTACCATAATGCGATTACCCGAGATGATTTCAGGCCTTCGCCATAAAAAGATTTTATTTTCCAATGGCTTTCCCCCAAAGGGCTTCACGATGTTGTTTGTAATTTCACTTGGAGTTCCGTGAATATCTTCCAAAAATGAAATAACATCA